>ERZ1669247.93-NODE-93-length-41913-cov-8.907210_pt1 | contig 41913 bp, 39 predicted proteins | sample MGYA00579297_ERZ1669247 | MGnify/ENA primary metagenome ERZ1669247 (study PRJEB41166, sample SAMN08046056) | hot springs metagenome | biome: hot spring; feature: acid hot spring; material: thermophilic sediment; isolation source: thermophilic sediment from acid hot...
CTACTGAAATATGTTATGGTAAAAAGAATATATAAAGCCTGTCATCCTTATGGGGAAGCCCATGTATGTCATCGCTAAAGCTGCTGAGATTTACAGCTTCCACCAGACCCCTTATTCCTTATTAAAACAAATTTTATTCGGAAATCACAAGCTTAAACATAATCATTCATAATCTATCAAGTTTATTATTTTATAGTTCTTTAATTTCTCTCTTCCTTTTAAATAATCTAAAACTACTATAAATGCTAAAGCAGATACTTCTCCTTTAAGCTTCTCAACTAGTTTTATGGCTGCAAGGCTTGTGCCGCCAGTTGCCAGAAGATCATCAACTATCGCCACTTTTTCACCTGCCTTTATAGAATCTTCGTGTATTTCAATAGTTTCTTTTCCATACTCGAGCTCGTACGTTACGCTTATTTTTTTCCAGGGCAGCTTGCCGCTTTTTCTTATCGGCGCAAAACCTATGTTCAGCATTTTTGCAAGAGGCGCCCCAACTATAAAACCTCTTGCTTCTATGGCTGCTATCTTATCTAAACCAAGACATTTTAGATTATCATAAAGCTTTTCTATCGTATAGTTAAAAGCTTCTGCGTTTGAAAAAAGTGGAGTCAGATCTCTGAATATAACACCCTTAACAGGATAATCGGGAATATCGCGAATATATTTTTTTAAGTCTTCGTTTTTATTTATCACTCCTAAAAATAGAATTGTTTTTTATTTAAATTTAATTGAATGTATTTTTTAAGTCTTCGTTAAACTTTATTATGCTTTTCCAGTGTGAACCGAACCAGTAAACTTTTCCGCAATTAGTGCAAATGTAAAACTCTTTATATTTAGACTTTGTATTTTGTGGTATATTACGATTTTTATTTATTTCATCTTTATCCATCTTTCTAAGTTTTCCATTACAAACTGTACACCTTATGGCTTTTAATATAGGCTTTATTTTAAGCAATTTGAAAATATAACTTAAAGAATAAAGTTCATTTTCTGATCGCTCTACAAATATAGCTTTCCTTCCTAAACTAAAACATCGTTTATACAGTTCTTTATCGCATGTAAGAAGAATACGATCTTCAAAATTTCTTAAAAGACCTTCATCATCACCTTTTTTATAATATAATACATCAAATCCAAAAAGCCTTAGCTTTCTAGCTATGTTTCCCAGCATCGAGTCGGCTATAAATTTTATATTTTTTTCATTGTTATAATGCTTTTTATTGTTCAAAATTTGTTAAAGATATCGATAAATACAGCTTGTTAATTTTTAAAATCATTATGCCTTACCGAAAAGTTCATCACGGCATTCTTCACACAAAAACTTACCATCGACTTCTAGCAGAAAATCTGACCACTGCCCACAATTATCGCAGTATCCAGATATATATTTTTTTGTACCTCCACCTTTGTAACTTTTTAGCTGGTATTTTTCTGAAGCGATTTCCATTATTTCGGGAAAGAGCCCAATTATATCGGTCATTGAAATTATACCAACCAGTTCTTCTTTGTACATAACACCCAGCCTTTTTACATTATACCTGTTCATTATCCTTGCGGCGTCTATAAGAGAGCTTTCAGCCTTTACTGTAATTAAAGGAGAGCTCATTACTTCAGATACCTTCACCGAAGAAGGTATAAGGTCTTTACTAACCACCTTCTTTATGATATCCCCTTCAGTTAGAATTCCGACAGGTTGGTTTTTATCAACAACAACAGCGCTTCCTACTTTAGCTTCACTCATCTTTTTTGCCGCTTCAAGTACTGAATCTGTAGGAGATACTGTAACAACAGGCGAACTCATAACCTCTCTAACTTTCACGTTTAATGAAATGCTGTGCTCGAACGCCATTATATTTAAAACTAACTTTATGCCCCTTTTATATTTTACTAAAACGTTTAAGCCTTTTTTAACGACTCGCGTATTTTTTCATTAAGAGTATTCATTAGCATTTCCTTTATGTCCTGTTCTGGGGGTTCATACGGTTCAAGGAATTTTTGTAGCGCTTCCCAGCCTATTTTCGCTTTGTTAGCCCATTTAAATTTTCTTCTCAAAGACGAACTGTAAATCTTTTCCGTAGGTAAATTAACTTTTCGTGCCCATGCTATAACAACCCGTGGGTCTATATAGTTTTTGATGGATGTGTTTAAGTTATAATCCTTTACCATTTTCTGGATTTGTATCTGTATTTCGTGCTTTCTTATCTTTTTCATATAAGAATCAGGCAAACTCTTCTTGGCTTTTACTAGTATTTCATAAAGCTCGCCTATCTTTTTTTCTAATGAATCTTTATAATTTGCTGGAGGCGTTCTTTTGTGATTTAACCTTATAGCAGTCATCAAATTTGCAACCTTAACATGGTACAAAGCTTCATCTTCATCCTGAATTTTATCTTTAACGTTATTTAAATAAGAATAAAAAGTAAGCGTTCCATGGTATGTCCTAAAGACTTTAGCTGTTAAACCTGGTACTGCCTTGTTTAAAAATCTGTTTACAGCCCTAGAATCTATACCTTCAAATATCTGACCACTCTTGGATTTTTCTATAAAATACCTTAAATTTTTCAAAAAGGCGTCTGGAGGATTGATTATCTTCTTTTCCCAAAGTACACTATCTTTTCCTAAAAACTTGAATTTTACTTCATTCCCTTCAATAAAAACATGCTCTTTCCTTAAAGTTGTTGCACCAACAGTATCCGCTTCATCTTTATCCTTTTCGTCTCCAACCCTCATGCAAAGAGTATCTATAAGGTAAGCAACAGTCGCTATCTTTTTTGTTTTTATGTTTCTAGATTTCATTCCTGACATTATCAGTTTTCTGATTTTTGCTATCTTTTTACCTAGGTAAAGCGCAGAATCATATTTGTCTTTGTTTCTTCTCTGCATCAGGTGCACGGATTCGTGAAACCACACGTATTTTTCTTTGCCAGTAAGCTTGTCTTTCCAGTAAGCAACCCATAATACATCTGGTCGGTGAACTATAGCTTTCCAACTTCCTGGTGGTTTTGGAGCATTTTTGCTCATGTTCAGCACAATGTCATCTTTAAGTACTTGGGGTTTCCACCTGCCCCTTAAAGGATGATTCCCTCTTCCTATAAAAATTCCAGGTTCTTCAACTCTCCACGCAGAAAGCTGAACCTGCTTGCCATCAAGAAATGCAAAAGCGTATTTCTTTTTTATTTCTTCTTTCTTCTTTCTTTCTTCTTTCCTTTCTTCTTTACTTTTGTTTTTCTTTATTTCCTTTTGTATCTTAAGCTCGTTTTTGAACTCTGAAAAGTCCATATCCAGTACACTGTAAGCCCTTAGCTCTGGCGGTAATCTTTTTTTAAAATCCCTTTCAAAATTTTTTATAAAAACTTCATCGTTGATATATTTATCCATCTTAGCAGCAAAGTGAAGCGCCATCAACTCGGCTTCGTCTTTAAGGTAATATTTTTTACCGTTTACTATGAGCGGTATCCCTTTTGCCCTATAAGGTTCTGGTACATATATCCCGTTATGAACGAGCGATGACCAGTTTTTATCTGTCATCAGATGGTCGCCTTGCTGCATAAGATAAGATTTAAAATCAATTATTGTTTAAAAGCTTTATCTGTATTTCTATTTTTGATCATAAATCAGACTGTTTTTTGCTCACATTAACCCTGTGATTATTTCTTCCGCTTTAGCCACAGGATTTGGATCTTTCATTACTGCGCTGGCTAAACCAACGCCTGAGGCTCCAAGTTCAACAGACCTTTTCGAGTCTTCTTTACTACTTATTCCGGCTCCAACAAGAAGTTTTCCTCCAACTTTGTTTATTTCTTCTACAGACTTTACTATAACCTCAGGTTTGGCTCTTGAAACAGATATACCGGTGCCTATAAGTTCAGGGGGTTCTACGAGAACATATGTTGGAGATAAAAACGCTGCCGGTGCTACAAGTTCATGTCTGTCGACACATACGACCGATTCTAAGCTTATAGAGTGAAGATATTTTATTGCCTCAGCAATTTCATCCATTCTTATCCTTTTCTCACTGTGGTTTATCATACTCCCATTAGCCCCAGATTCCTTTATCATTTCAGCAGTTATATGTCCTGTATAAGCACCATCCTTTACCGGATCAACATGCTGAGCATAAACTTTTACTTTTGTAACTGATCTGGAAATTCTTTCAATCATAGTTGCAGGAACAGCAAGTATTATTTCTATATATTGATACTTTTCAGCAAGCATATCAATCTGTTTTGCTAGACTTACGGCTTTTTCTCCGTAACTGTTTGGATAAGCCTTAAAGTTTAGTAAAAAAGTCCTCTTTAAGCCCATGATCAATCTCCAAGGTCTTTGAGCTGTTTTGTTGAAAATAATTTTTCCTTAAGCTCCTTCTCAAATTCTGGATCGTTTCTTCTTAGCCATTCTATCAATAAAGCCGCATGTTCCTTTTCATCATCTCTGTTATGTGCAAGAACATCCTTTAAAGTTGGATCATCAGTAGCACTCACCCTTTCATCATAAAACATGATTGCTTCTAGTTCTTCTATCAATGACTGCCTAGCCCTGCTTAGATCTGCTACTTTTTTGCTTATATGATCTATATCCTCATATTTTGGCATACATAGTATTGCTTATAGGAAATATTAAAAGTTGTCTGATTATACTTTTACTTTTTTGTTAAAATTCGTAAAAAGACGTTTAGTAACATTAATAATCCTCTTTAAGAACCTGATAGTCATGCCTCTTCATATAAAAGCGGATAAAAAAGATATTGCTGAAAGAGTTTTGCTTGCAGGTGACCCTGATAGAGTTAAAATGCTCTCCAAAATGCTTGAAAATGCCAGGTTGGTAAACGAAAACAGGGGTTACATAACTTACACGGGACAATATAAAGGAGAAAAGATAACAGTTTCCTGCCACGGTATAGGGGGGCCATCAATAGCGATAGTTGCAGAAGAACTGTTTTTGCTTGGGGCCAAAGCAATGATAAGGTTTGGTACAATAGGGGGCCTTGATTTTGATATGAATTATGGGGATCTGGTAATAGCCACTGGTGCCTTTGGTCCTGTAGGTAGCACAATCTGGCAATATTCAAAGGACGTACCTTTACCAACTTCCCCCGCATTTGAAATAGTTGAAATTTTGATGCAAGAGGCGAAAAAAAGAAATTTGAAACACTATATAGGACCAGTTTATTCTGATGACGCCTTTTATGCTGAAGGGGAAGACTATGTTAACAAGTTGAAAAATCTTGGGTATATAGGTGTCGAAATGGAATCTTACACCCTTTTTGGTCTTGCGAACCTCAGAAAGTTCAAAACTGGAGCTTTATTCATGGTAAGTAATAACCTTTTAAGGAAAACTCAATTATTGAGCGCCGATGAACTTAAAAATTATCTAGAAAGAGCTGCGCAATTTGTTCTTGACTCTTTAATAAAAGTTCAGATCTGAGTTTTAATCTTAAAGAGGTTGAAGGAGTTTCCTTTTTTGCTGGTTTAATATAGTCAAATTTTATAATTTTTTAAAATATTAACAAAATAACTTTTAGCTGATGTTATACCACAAGAAGAATTCAATAATTAAAAATATGGATAATCCTAATGCAAGGTCTTTAAGACTTTTACGTTGAGGCTTTACAAAAGCTCGAAAACTTTGACATTAGTGGCAAAATGAACAATGCGACTTTATGAGAGTTTTTTAAATTTTCCTTGATGGTACAAGCCTGTCAACCCATAGCTGATGGTATATGAACAGACTTTTAGGCTATATCAGTTTTTGCTGAAAAAAGAGTTTTTTAGCTTTATGGAGTTAAGGTGGCGAAAGTCCCATTTCCTTTGCAGATCTAAGGGAATCCATGATGCCTTGAAGAGGAAGCCTAGCACTCCGATCGAAGTAGACAGGTTTGTTAAGACAACTGGTGTATGTCCGGTGTGCGGTAATGTGGTTGAGCTGAAGCTGTCGGATCGGGAATTCACGTGCCCCTCGTGCAGTTCCTGGTTTGACAGGGATGTTGCGTCAGCTTTGGTGATAAAAGATAAGGGGCTTTGCCTGTGGAACGCAGGCGAGACGCCCGGGGATGATCTTACAATAACATGATGGAATACATGCAAAAAGCAAGCACGGCTATAATTGATAAAGCTCAGCAAGCAAGCGTTAGGTAGTTCGCACGATTACTAATTCTATAGCATGTAAGTTAATTCATATTTTCGGTTCAGATTAACTCATTCTAAAAATTATTTGGGAAAAATATAAAAGGATTTCTACTGTGTAATTACATGATGGTTAATGTCAGAGTCTAGTACGGTAACGTTAAAGGTAATGGAAGCTTATACACGGGACGTCGGAAGGGGCGTCGCTAGGGTTGATTATGAAGTTATGGATATGCTTAACCTTCAGAGTGGTGACGTTATAGAGATTAAAGGTAAAAGGAGAACCGTTGCAAAGGTTCTTCCGTTATATCCAACTGATGAAGGCAGAGGTATAATAAGAATTGACGGTCTTATAAGGTCAAATGCTGGAGTTGCTATAGGAGATAACGTAGCAATAAGAAAAGTTAAGGCTGTACCTGCAGAAAGAATAGTAATTTCTCCAATGGAGGAAGTTCCTTATATAGATGAAAGGTATATAACTGATGCTCTTGAAGGTCTTCCAGTTGTTAAAGGTGATAACATTATAGTTCCTTATTTTGGAGGAAGGATTACTTTCAACGTAATTCAAACATCTCCTGCTAATGCAGAAGCTGTCATAATAAATCAGAAGACAATAATTGAAAGGACAGGTAGGGGACAAGGTTTAAAGGGCGTTCCGCGCGTGACTTATGAAGATATAGGAGGCTTAAAGGATGAAATTCAAAAGATAAGGGAAATGGTCGAATTACCGCTCCGACACCCTGAGCTCTTTGAAAGATTGGGCATAGAACCGCCTAAGGGAGTTTTGCTGTATGGCCCACCAGGCACAGGAAAGACTCTTTTAGCCAAGGCTGTAGCCAATGAAACGAACGCTACATTTATACATATATCCGGTCCTGAAATAATGAGCAAGTTTTATGGCGAATCAGAAGCTAGGTTAAGGGAAAAGTTCCAGGAAGCAAAGGAAAAAGCCCCGTCTATAATATTTATAGACGAAATAGATGCAATAGCTCCAAAAAGGGATGAAGTAACTGGTGAAGTCGAAAGAAGGGTAGTAAGCCAGCTTTTAACTCTTATGGATGGGCTAGAAACAAGGGGTAAAGTTATAGTAATAGGGGCGACTAACAGGCCTAACGCTATAGATCCTGCTTTAAGAAGACCAGGAAGATTTGACAGAGAAATAGAGCTCAAAGTACCTGATAAACAAGGAAGACTCGAAATACTTCAGATTCACACAAGGAACATGCCACTAGCTGAAGATGTAGATCTTGAAAAGATAGCGTCACAGACTCACGGTTTTGTAGGGGCTGATCTGGAATATTTGGCAAAAGAAGCAGCTATGAAGGCGCTAAAAAGGGTCTTACCAAAGATAAACTTAGAAGATGAAAGAATTCCGGCTGAAGTTTTAAACGAAATAAGAGTAACGATGCAAGATTTCTTAGACGCTCTAAAAGAAATAACGCCATCGGCTATGAGGGAAGTTTATCTTGAGACGCCTGATGTAAAATGGTCAGATATTGGAGGACTTGAAGAAGTAAAGACCGAGCTAAGAGAAGCTGTAGAGTGGCCTTTGAAGTTCCCAGAAGTTTATAAGAGGCTTAATTATAAAATACCTAAGGGAATACTGCTGTATGGTCCACCAGGCACAGGAAAGACTCTTTTAGCCAAGGCTGTAGCAACAGAAAGCGAAGCTAACTTTATCAGCGTAAGGGGTCCAGAACTTTTAAGTAAATGGGTTGGAGAGTCAGAAAAGGCCGTTCGTGAAATATTTAGAAAAGCTAGACAGGCAGCACCATGCATAATATTCTTTGATGAAATAGACGCACTAGCCCCAGTAAGAGGCTATGCAACCGACAGCGGTGTAACAGAAAGGGTTGTTTCTCAGCTTTTAACAGAGCTTGACGGCATACAGCCTTTGCATGGTGTTGTAGTTGTTGCTTCAACAAACAGGATTGACATGATAGATCCTGCCCTTCTCAGAGCTGGCAGGTTTGACAAACTCATATACGTTCCGATGCCAGACAAACAGGCAAGGATGGAAATACTAAAGATTCATACAAGAGGTGTACCTTTGTGCACACATAACGAAGCAATTAATGGACTTTGCAACGAAAGCGACATTGTTAACCTAGAAAAAATAGCAGAAGCTACAGAAGGCTTCAGCGGTGCTGACATCGAATCAGTTGTTAACACTGCTATCTCAATAGTTTTACAGGAATACCTAAAATCGCATCAAAATGACGAAGATTATAAGAAAGATTTGGAGAAAGTTTTCATACTGCAGCAGCACTTTGAAGAAGCCATAAAGAGAGTAAGAGCATCCAGAGAAGGAAAGGTTATGGAAAAAGCCCCGGTTCCATATTACAGATAAGCAAAAAGTTATTTTCGAACAGCTTAAATTTTATTTATAATTACCTTTAGCTGTGATAATAGGTAAAGGTACCTGGCTAGATAAAGTCGCTTATCATGTGATAGAAAGGGAAAAATCTCTTGGAAGGGACATGAGCTTAGTAAGGGTCGAAAGCGGTCTTGGTGCTTCTGGTATACCTCATTTAGGAAGCTTTTCTGACGTTGCTAGAGCTTATGGAGTAAAAATGGCAATTGAGGTACAGGGGTTTAAAAGTGAGCTTGTATCCTTTGCTGACGACATGGACGGTCTACGAAAAGTTCCTATAGGTTTCCCTGATTGGTTGAACGAGCATCTTGCTGAACCCGTTTCTAGAATAAAAGATCCATTTGGTTGTCATGACAGCTTTGGCGCACACATCGGCTCTTTGCTTACAGAGTCTCTAGACAAAGTTGGTATCGAATACAAATACATGAGAGGATCAGAGGTTTATAAAAAAGGTCTTTTGATAGAACAGATAAGAAAAGTGTTGATTAATTCTGAAAAAATCGGAAATAAGCTAAAGGAAACTCTCGGTCAGGAGAAATTTACTAAAGCTTTGCCTTATTTTGTTATATGTCCTAAATGTGGTAGAATATATACTACAGAAGCAATTTCTTATGACCTAAAGACCGATAAGGTCCATTTTAAGTGCAAAGGAACTAAGATAAGAGGCAGGCTAATTCCTGGCTGTGGATATGAAGGGGATATAGATATAAAAGAAGGTGAAGGCAAACTAAGCTGGAAAGTAGAACTGGCTTCAAGGTGGTCAGCTTTAGGTATAAGGTTTGAAGCCTACGGAAAAGATATAGCGGATTCAGTGAAGTTTAATGACTGGGTAGCTGACGAGATACTGGGTTATCCACATCCGTACCATGTAAAATATGAAATGTTTCTTGACAAAGGCGGAAAAAAGCTTTCAAAATCAGCCGGGAACGTAATAACGCCGCAGGCATGGTTAAAGTATGGAACAAAACAGAGCCTCATGCTGCTAATGTACAAAAGAATAAAGGGCGCTAGGGAGGTTTCAATCGAAGATGTACCATCATATATGGAAGAATATGACAGGCTTGAAGAAGGTTATTTTAAGAAATCACTTCCTCCTAAATTAAAGGGGCTTTATGAATACGTAAATTTGTTAAAGATTCCAGAAAAGATGCCTGTGCATGTTCCTTATAGATTGCTTGTACAACTTGCAACAATAGCTCCAGAAGATAACTATATGGATTTCATAAAAAAGCGGCTTATTGCATACGGTTACAAAGAAATAGATAACCTGCTTGTTGAAAAAATCCAGCTTGCGCATAATATGGCTAGAGATCACGTTACGGTAGTCCAAGTTCAGGTTCAGCTTAGCGATCAAGAAAAAGAAGCAGTAAGGAAGCTCATCGAAGCTTTAAAAACAATTAAAGATGGTGCATCTATACAGAATTCAATATACGAAATAGCAAAATCCACAGGCTTAAAACCTTCAGAGTTTTTTAAAAAGCTCTACCAAATAATCTTTGGCTCTGATAACGGGCCCAGGCTTGGCTATTATATAGCAGACGTTGGACCAGAAAAAATAGCAGAAACGTTAAAGAAAGCTTTAGGGAACTAAAGGGGATTTTGTTGGCCCCATAAGTTCATGGGGCCTGTATGGTTTTTCTAAGAGTTTCATTTCTTCTTCTGTAAGTTTTATTTCTAGCGCCTGTACAGCATCATCCAGATGTTCAGGTTTTGTTGCCCCTAATAGGACTGTAGTTATGTATGGCTTATTAAAAAGCCAAGCTAATGCCAAAACAGCTGGTTTTATTCCTTTTTGTTTTGCCATTTCTTCTAAGTTCTCTACGACGTCAAAATCTTCTGGCTTGAAATAACCCGTAGGAAGATATTTATCAGTAAGGTATCTAACGGTGTTTGGTGTTTGATCTCTTTTATATTTTCCAGTTAAAAACCCTCTTGCTAGAGGGCTGTAGGGAGCTATAGCTATGTTTAACTCTCTGCATAAAGGTATTGATTCTCTTTCTTCTTCCCTATAAGCTAGGTTATAGCGGGGAGAGTAATAAACGAGCTTTTCGTACCCTTTATAAATTGCTAGATCCCACAGTCTCTGTATTTGAAATGCGTAGATAGACGTTGCTCCAAGATACCTTACCTTTCCTTCATTAATAAATTGAGATAATGTCGAAAGCGTTTCTTCGATATCAGTGTAATAATCCCACCTGTGAATCTGGTATATATCTATGTACTCTGTATTTAATCTCTGTAAAGAACCGCTAAGTTGTGTATAAAGTCTCTTTCGCGAAAGTCCACTATTGTTTATTCCATTGCCAAATTCTAGACCTACTTTGCTTCCTATTATTATTTCTTCTCTATTATAACCCCTTATTGCTTCACCAATTATTTTTTCTGATTCTCCATTTGAATATACATCAGCAGTATCTATAAAGTTTATACCTAAATCAAACCCCTTTTTTATGATCCTAAGAGCGCTTTCTTTTTGTGCCATCCAAGGCTCTTTACTGCCATAAGACATGCCGCCAAGAGCTATTCTGGAAATCTTTAAACTGCTCCATCCGAGTTTTGCGTATTGCATAAAAAACAATCATATATTATTTATATTTAAATTTATCATAGAACGTTTAATAGAATATTAAGATCAAAACACTGTCGTTAAATTGAATCACTCAAAGTAATTTTATGATTATAAACATTTTTATTCAAATTGATTATTGTAACTTCGCCTTATTATTAATTGCAAAAAACGTATTGAAAGCTTTGCCTTCCTTTTTTAGAAAAAACTTAAAACCTAAAATTATTAAGGAAATGTGAATGAACAGGATAAGAAAATTAGCAGAGGAATTATTAGAACAATATCGTGAAAAATTTACCAATAATTTTGAAGAAAACAAAAAAGTTTTAAACGAAATAGCGGAGGTCAAATCAAAGTATTTAAGAAATAAAGTTGCTGGTTACATAACTAGGATTGTTATAAGGTCTAAGGTGGCAGAAAAGGTTGAGCAGTAACAGTTGGACAGACCAGTTATCTTTTACGATAACATTTTTAAAAATTTCTGAAGTTAAGCCTCATGAAGAAATAATTGAAAAGAACACCTCTGAACTCGTAAAATCTATAAAAAAGGATGGTGTTCAGATCGACCCCGTTATTGTGGATAAAAATACTAATGTGGCATTAGACGGAATGCACAGAATTTCAGCTTTAAAGGCTATTGATGCTAAAAGAATAATGGTTGCAAAGGTTGATTATTTCGATGAAAAAATAAAGGTTCATAGATGGCTCAGGGCCGTAAGAAATTTTTCCACGGCTCTTTTGGATGAGCTTAAGGTTGTTTTAGAACTAAAAAAAGCGTCTAACCAGTTAGAAGCTATGCAGGCTGTTGACAACGAGAAATCGCCAATAGCAATTTTAGTTGGCAATACAGGCTATTTTTCTTCTTTGAATGTAACAGGATTCGAACGTTTCAACTTGATAAGGGAATTTGACAAAAGAACAAAAGAGTATTCTGGAATAATGGAAAAAGAGATAGAACAGCACTTAAAAAATGGATTCCTCATTTTGTATGTTAAAAAGCCTAAAAAAGAAGAGGTTATAAATGCAGGTATAACCGGAACCTTATTTCCCCCAAAGTCAACTAGGCACGTTATACCTTTTAGGCCAGTAAATTTAAGATGTCCATTAGAGCTTTTATCTGGAAAGTTTAACGACCAAGAGGCTTCTGAAATGTTAGCTAGATTAATTGGATCGTCGCCGAAAAAAGTACTTCCACCCTATAGTATGTATGCGGGAAGGATATACGAAGAGGAACTGGTACTTTACAATCCTTAATTTTTAGTTAAAAATAATTATATATTTTTAGTACAAAGGAGTATAAGGCGATGTAATATTGCTGAAATATTGAACGTATTAGATGTGAGCTATAAATATCCAAGCGGGAAAGAGGTATTTAAGAGTATAAGTTTTTCTACGCAGGAAAATGAATTTGTCTCAATAGTCGGCCCTTCTGGAATAGGGAAAAGCACGCTTTTAAGAGTCATAGGTCGTCTTATACCTCCAACAACGGGCAAGATATTTCTTATGGGGGAGGAGGTTTTAAAGCCAACATACAAGATAGCACTCATCCACCAGTCTATAGCAACATTTCCATGGATGACAGCTTTGGAAAACGTTAAGCTAGGGCTTGTAAGCAGAAAACTTAGCAAAGATGAAATAAATTACAAAGCAATGAAAGCGCTAGAAGTTGTTGGTTTAAAAGGCGCAGAAAATCTTTATCCGAAAGAAATGAGCGGTGGCATGAGACAGAGAGTTGCTATAGCAAGAGCTCTTGCAGCAGATCCGCTGGTGCTCTTGATGGATGAGCCTTTTGTCCATCTGGATGAGCTTACTGCTGAGGGTTTAAGGCACGAAATATATGACATGTTATTTAATCCGGATACAACGCTAAAAACAGTAATACTTGTATCGCATAATTTAAACGAAGTACTAGAACTTTCAGATAGGGTGCTTGTTATGAACGGCTCTCCTGCTAAAATAGTAGATGACCTGATAATAGACATGCCAAGACCAAGAAGTGCTAAAGATCCAGAATTTGATAAATACTTGGATAAAATTTATTCTTCTTTAACGCCCATAAGATGAGCGGCATGAATCAGGTTCTAGTAATACAGCTTGCAACTCTCGCAACCATCGGCAGAGTTTTGGGAATAATAATACTTTCAATAATTCTTGGGTGGTTCTTAGCTTATGCTTCTATAAAGAGTAAAATTTTTGAAAACATATACATACCTACTATCGCCGCAATGGAATCGGTTCCTGTAATAACGTTCTTTCCTGTTGTGCTTGTGATATTTGTTTACAGAATAGGAGGATACCTAGGCACTGAGTTAGCCGCTGACTTTTTGGTTTTTACTGCCGTTGTCTGGAACATTTGGGTTGCACAGTATCAGTCTTTCAAAACGGTACCTTTAGATTTACTTGAAGTTTCTGAAAATTATGGATTTGGGTTTTTTAAGAAGCTTAGGCATCTTTATATACCGTTTTCGCTGCCAAAAATAGCCGCGAACCTCTTTCCGAGCTTTGCTGATGCTCTTTTTTACATAACTGTGAGCGAGGTTTTTACTGTAGGTAGTACTTCATTCCACGTTTTTGGTATAGGGTATGTACTACCAGCGCTCATAACAGAAGGGAAATGGGACCTAGTTTACATAGGTCTTGCAACTCTAGCTGCATGGGTCTCGGCATTAACTTTTATCTTTAGGTTTTATTCAAGATATGCGGTTGCAAAGTATGGTTTGGATACAATGACCCCAGTAAGGAGAAGAGGAAGGATAAATCTGATGAGAAGTTCCGAAAGGTGGAATTCACTTACAGGCCCTATGAAGCGTTTGTCGAGGTTTTTTGTAAGCCTTGCAAAAGTGCCTTTGCCAGTTAGACAGCCTGTAAGTAAGAGATGGGAAAGGTTAAGAAAAAGCACAAAATACCTGATTTTTTCTACAGGTGCTGTCATTATTGTTTTAATAAGCTGGGAGATAGCAATCTTTGTAACTTCAATACCTTTAAAATATTGGTCCTTTTTATTATTTCACACTCCATCTATACTTTACAACCTTGGTATAGATTATATTAGAGTAGCACTAATAGCCGTCGTATCGCTCGTATTATCAATAACAGTAGGATATATTTTAGCTGTAAGACAGAGAATTGCATCTTTCTTGCTCCCCGTTATTCAGATAATATCTGCATTCCCGGCACCAATTTATTTTCCCATAGTATTCTTTTTAACTTACAAATATGTTTTGATTAGTCCTATAGGCACGGAGTTTTACATAATTTTCTTGGGGTTTGTTAGCACCTTTTATTATGTATTCTATAGTTTCTGGATGGGTGTTCAGGCAATACCGGTAGAATTTTGGGAAATAATGAATAATTACGAAATGGGGTTTTTTACAAAAATGAGAAAGGTAATACTGCCCGCGACATTTCCATATCTGATAGCTGGCCTTTCCAGCACAATAAACAGCGCTTGGGGAGGACTTATGATTGGCGAATACTGGCCTCAGATATATGATGGACAGAGCTTAATAGCTAACTCAGGTCTTATGAAGATACTTGATATTTATACTTATGAAGGAAGAATAGGTTTAGCTGCATGGTCATCTTTTGTATTCGCAATAATCGTAGTTCTTTTTAGCATATTCTTTACAACAAAGATGATGAGTCTGGCGCGTGAAAAATATATTATAGAAGAAGGCGTCTATGCAGCATGAGTTAACTGTCCAAACACCGAGTTAAATCTTCTCAGTTTACAGCCAAGCTTGTTTTCACATTAGAAATATGCGATTTTGGTAATCCTATGCATATAGGCGTAAAGACTTGTTAAATGCATGCAAACCCATATTGTAGTTTAACTTTTCGGGGGTTAAGGGAGCAAAAATCCTCTTCCGTGAGCTGTGGATAGCCCATTGCAGAAGTTTTTAAAGGTTTCAGAACACGATATTTACAGGCTGATGCATAACCCTGAAAAGAATTAATGGGTTAGAGGAAAGAAACTTTTCTCATGAAAAAATCTCAGGAAGCAAAAACTTATGAGCTGAAGTTTGACATGAAAAAGATTTCAAAACAGTAGGTTAATGTGAAAGCAAGCGCGGCTATGAACCGGGAAGCCCTGACCGCAAGGTTATGGTAGTTCACAAGTGGTTTATGTCTTATAAATCAATACATAAAGTTAAGAATTAACATAATAAAACGGCAAAACCTGTATTATGAAAAAAGCTTCTGTAAATTTTCACATATTTTTACTAGAAGTTTTAAAAGCTCATCAAGATCTTTTGAAAATATCACTATATTTCCTTCAAGTCCATAGCCTGGTGGTTCCACTAAAGCCCACGATTTTAGCCCTTTTTGTTTGAGCTCTTCCAAAACCGGACAATATGAGTCGGTACTTTTAACCTCCTGTAACCCATAGCCCATATCTTTTAAAATCTTCATAACGCCTTCATGAAGCCTTAAATTTATGGCAGCTCTGATGTTTTGATCGCTCTTCATCGCTTCTTTAAGCACCAGCGCCATATGTTTTGAAGAACCATAAGCCGGTTTTCCTACCCTTATACCTTTAATGCTTCTGACTATTCTTCCGTCTACCCCTGCTATCTTTTCAACTGGGTCACCTGGAGATTCAGCTAAAACTACATTGGTACCGACCTCTGGAAGGAGTTCTCTCAAACATTTTATGTTTTTAACTTTTTTTAGAAAGACAGCAAGCTTGTTAAGCTTAACATCCCAGCTACTAACAGCTCCGTATAACTCAACTAACTCAGAAGAAAATTTTGCAGTTAACCCTTCTTCTATTCTTGTTATTTCGCCAATAATCATGCAATCTTCAAATTTATTACACACAGATCTATAATGTGCCTTGTCAACTATAGCTATAACTGCGCCATAAGAAGGATCAGCTGCAGACCTTCCACCTAGAAGCTTATAAAAATTTTCATCAAGCTTTATTCCCAAACCATTATTTTCCTGTATTTCTAAAAGTGCACCCCATAACCCTCCTTCCGAAACATCATGCAGAAGTTTTACTTCGCTGGTTTTATACAAAGTTTTTAAAAATTTTACGGGTGTGAGTTTTCTCCACTCTATTTCGTTGTTACTTTTACCTGCCAAGTATTCAAGCCATTCTGATTCTAAGAAAGGTTTACCAATAAGAAGAACATTATCGCCAAAAGCTGTTTTTTCTCGATTTAAATTCACTCTTCTTCCTACAGCGTTTGTTACTATCAAGGGCATTTCAAGGCCGTCATAGCAACCTGTATGTCCGCCAATTACCTCGACTCCAAAATTTTCGGCCTCCTTCAGATATGTTTCATATAATGTTCTTGCTTTTTTACAATCTTCTGGAGGGAATAAAATTTCGTCAAACACATAAAGCGGTTCTGAAAATTTTGCATAAATGTTGCCTAGTGCATAAGAAAGCGAGAAAAAAGGCAGTGTATCTTCAGGCAGACCTATTGCTGGGGCTGTCGCATAAGTATAATTTTCAGAAGAAAAGCCATTCAGCGATCTTCTAATTCTTAATTTTCCCAAATCTTTATCCATAAAGATAATGATTAAACGCTTATATTTAAATCAGAATTTAAAAAAGGCATGCAAGCAAGACCTAGCAAAAAAGACTTTAGCCAGTGGTATGATTACGTTATTTATAACGCTGACCTTATTGACATAAGGTATGGCGTAAAGGGAACTGTGGTCTATAAATCCAAAGCAATGGAAATCATAGATTCGCTTTATTCACTTTTTGAATCTAAATTAAAGGAAAGGGGACATAGAAAATACCTTTTTCCTCTTTTTATAAATTTTAGCGCCTTTAAAAAAGAGGCAGAACACATCAAAGGTTTTGAAGAAGAAGTTTTTATAGTAAATAAGGCTGGAGGGAGAGAGCTTGAGGAACCCCTTATAATAAGGCCTACATCTGAAACAGCTTTCTATCCAATGTTTTCCATATGGATAAAGAGCTACAGGGATCTCCCAATGAAGACTTACCAGTCAGTTGCTGTTTATAGGTATGAAACAAAGGCAACCAGACCTCTTTTTAGAGGTAGAGAATTCCTTTGGATAGAAACCCACAACGTATTTTCAAGCGAATATGAAGCAAAGAAGCATGTAGAAGAAGACATAAGTATGATGAGCGAACAGCTTAAGGGATTAGGAATCCCCTACCTTATAGTTAAAAGGGAACCTTTTGATAGATTTCCAGGTGCCGACGAAAGCTACGCTTATGATGCAATAATGCCGAACGGAGAGGTTTTGCAGATAGCTACAACCCACTATTTGGGTCAGAACTTTACCAAACCATTTGAAGTTAAATATCTGGATCAGAATGGTAGTTACAGAACTCCTTACAGTACCACCCTTGGGATAGGCATAACAAGAATACTTGCGGCGATAATTTCTGTTCATGGAGACGATTATGGGCTTTATATCCCACCCCAACTTTCTTCCGTTAAAGGCTTAATAATTCCTATATACTATGGAAGTTCTGAGGAAGCGGTTAAACAATACGTTCAAAAAGTGTTAGAATCTGCTAAACCTTACGTTTTTATTCCTGATTTTGGTGAAGAAACACCAGGAGAAAAATTCTACAGAAGCGAGCTTTATGGCTTTCCATTGAGGATTGAAATAGGAAGGAAGGAAGCAGAAAATAACACCGTCACGGTTTTTAGAAGAGATATGAGGAAGAAAATTACAGTGCCATTAAAAGATCTAAAAAACAAATTAGATGAGATATTGGAAGACATGAAGGATAACCTTAAGAAGAAGTCAGAAACTATGAAAAGTATTCCGGAAGCAAAAAACAAAGATGAAGTGATAAGCATGCTTAAAGAATATCCCATAATCAAGATTAACTTCTGTGGAAGATCCGAATGTGCACAGGACCTCAAGAAAACAACAGAAGGATACGAAATAAGAGGGGAACTGGTCGGCGAAACAGAAAAAGCTGGAGAAAAATGTGCTTGGTGTGGAGAAAAGGCTATCAGAAAGGTTATAGTAGCAAGGTCGTTCTAACGCTTTTCGTCCTTCAAATTTTTTAGCTTTTTGTATTCCATAACGTTTTAATATATCATCAATAAAACATTTGCGAGGGGAAAAATGGTGGAAGGTGATTTACTTTATATACGTCCTGAAGATGGGAGGATCCGTCCTTACTGACCCCGATCAAATAAAGAAAACAATTTCTACAATACAAAAAATTGTATCTGAAGGAAAAAATGTTGTTGTTGTGGTCTCAGCCCTTAAAGGAGAAACAAACAAGTTAGACGATATAGCTAACAAGCTTCATATAGAGGACAAGGCAGACAGAGCTGAAATAATTTCGATGGGAGAAAGGGTAAGCGCAAGAATAATGGTTGGAGCACTTAAAGCAAACGGAATAGATGCAATCCTTGTAGATCCGCAGGATGATCTCTGGCCCGTACACAGTTTTGGGGATTACCTTAATGCAGACGTCGACATCGAAAAAACAAAAGAAGACGTTCAAAAAAAGCTGTTTCCTCTGATAAAAAATGGGAAAATACCGGTTGTATGTGGCTTCATAGGTATAAATGAAGAAAAGAAAATACAGACTCTAGGTAGAGGAGGAAGTGATACTACCGCAGTAGTGCTTGGAAATGCTCTTAATGCTAGAGAGGTCGTTCTTTTTAAAGATGTAGGCATTGCTTTCTCAGGCGATCCAAAAAAAGCTCAAAACGTAAAGGCTCTTGACGAGCTTGATATTGACGAGGCGCTCGCCTTATCAGCTGGAGGTTCAGGTCTTATACATTACAAGGCCTTCAAATACTTAAACACCGTACTAAGAGTTACAAGCTTAGATGCAGGTCTTTCCAGCGGAACTATCGTAAACCCGACAAACGGAATAGGTGTTTCTATCACGGCAAAAGACGTAAGCATGATTACGATAATACCAGAGTATGATAGCTCTGAGCTATTAGAAAAGGTAACAAGCGTAATAAACTCAATCGGTTCACAAATATACGGTCTTTTTATAGGTTCAAAAGCGATCTTACTTTATGTTTCAGAAAAACCTGATCTATATCAGAAAGTTCATGAAAACCTTGTAAACAGCGGAGGAGCAAAAGCTATAAGCGTAATGCCCTCGCTTACAGAAATAACTGTAAAATCTTTCGATCTTGAAGCAACTCCAGGTTATCTTAGCATGGTTGTTTCGCCGCTTGCAGAAAAAGGCATAAACATTTACGGCGTTATTACTGCAACAAGTTCGATAAAAGTTTATGTAAGCTCAAACAGCGCAGAAGAGGCGCTAAATCTTATAAGGCAAAAGGTGGAGGTGTAGAGAAGCAATGAAGGAAAAACTAGAAGTAGGGATTTTAGGAGCCACAGGAATGGTAGGTGCCGAATATGTACGGATGCTCGCAAATCATCCATGGTTTAGCATAAAGTATGTTGTAGGTAAAAAGTCGGCAGGCAAAAAGTTTAAAGAAGCTAAAGCCGGAGAATGGGTAACGTCCTACGAACCTCCTAAAGAAATATCAGAGATGATGGTAGAGGAAGCTAATGCTGAAAAGCAAAACGCAGACATGTTCTTCAGCTGTCTTCCAACTGATGCTGCTAGAGAGTTAGAACCTCTTTATGCAAAATACTTTCCTACCTACAGCGACGCATCAGCATACAGGATGGAACCAGACGTACCTTTATTGATTCCGGAAATTAACCATGAACAGTGGGTCTTGGTCAAGGAACAGAAGAAAAGAGGGTGGAAAGGATTTTTAACAACTGGTCCTAACTGCACTTCGATAGGCTTAAATGTAACACTAAAGCCACTGCATGAAGAGTTTAAAATAAAAAAGATAGTAGTAGCAACCATGCAGGCTGTAAGTGGTGCAGGCTTCCCGGGCGTAGCGAGCATGAGCATACTTGATAACGTAATACCATACATAAAGGATGAAGAAGAAAAGGTTTTTGTAGAAACTAACAAAATACTGGGAAAGGTAGTCGACAACCGTGTAGAGTTTGCAAACATAGATGTTGCTGCAATGTGCCATAGAGTTCCGACTATAGACGGCCATATGGAAAGCGTATTTATTGAAACAGAGAAAAAAATAACACCAGAAGATGCCGCTGGCGTTTTAAGAAATTTCAGAGGGTTACCGCAAGAGCTAAAGCTACCTACAGCTCCAGATCAGCCAATAATAGTGAGGGAAGAGCCCGATAGGCCGCAGACAAGGCTTGACAGATATGCTGGGTCTGTACCCGGTATGAGTGTGGTTGTAGGAAGAATAAGGAAAGGCTTCGACGATCACTCTTTAAGATACACGCTTCTGTCTCATAATACAATAAGAGGTGCTGCCGGAAATACAATATTAACAGCTGAAATGTTCCATAAAGAGGGGTGGATGTATGACTACAGGTAAAGCAAGACGGCTTTCGAAAATTTTAAGAGAAGGCAGAATGCTTTGCGTCCCTATGGATCATGGAGTTAGTGACGGTCCTATAAGGGGCCTTGAAGATATAAACAAAATAGTTAAAGATGTTGACGAAGGAGGAGCAACATCTATAATACTTCACAAAGGGCCTATAAAGGCACTTAAATACCAGCCTAATTTGGGAATAATCATGCATGCTTCCGCGAGCACAAGCTACGGTCCAACACCTTATTATAAGGTGTTGGTTTCGGGCGTTGAGGAGGCTATAATTCTTGGGGCCGATGCAGTATCGTTGCATATAAACGTAGGTGCAAACATGGAAAACGATATGCTTGCAAAGCTTGGCAGAGTTGCAGACGAAGCTGACAGATGGGGCATGCCGCTTATAGCCATGATGTATGTAAGGGGTGAAAACGTAAAGGATCAGTATGATCCAGAACTGATAAAAAAGGCTGTGAGATTAGGCGGCGAACTGGGGGCAGATATAGTAAAGGCTCCATTTACAGGAAACATAGAGACGTTTAAAGAAGTTGTAAGAGGTTCTCTGGTTCCCGTTGCTATAGCAGGAGGACCCAAGCTTGATAGCATCAACGCTGTTTTTAAGATGGCAAAAGCCGCCATTGAAGCAGGCGCAATCGGTGTAACTTTTGGCAGGAACATATTCCAAGATAAAAACCCTAGAGCTGTTGTAAAGGCATTGGGGAGGATAATATTTAATAACCTTGATGTAGATGATGCGGTAAGAACTTACAATGAAGAAAGTAATAGTTAAGCTCCCAGAAGAACAAAAAAAGGCAAAAGAAATAGAAGAAGTCTTAAAACAATATGGTTTGGATACTTTTATAAGATCATACGATGATTTGAGCACAGTGCAAAAAGTAAAAGTAGAATCTCAAAAGGACATCGAATCGTTAAAAGACATGATTTCAAAAAAAGTAAGTGGAGTGTTGATAGACACTTCTGACTGGAGGGTTATACCGTTTGAAAACATCATAGCTCAAGTTGCGGGTAAACTAGAAATTTATGCTGAAGCTAAAGGCGTTCAGGACGCCTTAGCTTTAAAGGGAGTTTTGGAAAGAGGTGTAGATTACGTAATAATCTCTCCAAGAAGTATTGAAGAAGCTTTGTCTTACGTTGAAGCGTTGAATATAGGGAACAAAAAGGTGGCAATAAAATCAGTAGTAATAAAAGGAATTAAGCTTATAGGCGAAGGATCAAGGGTTTGTGTTGACACAGTAGAAATGCTTAATCCGGGAGAAGGGATGCTTGTAGGTTCATTTTCATCATTTTTATTTCTGGTACATGCAGAGGTCTTCGCATCTAAATTTACTTCACCTAGACCTTTTAGGGTAAATGCCGGAGCCGTCCATAGCTACGTATTGGTTGATCAAGAAAAAACCAAATATCTTTCAGAAATAAAGTCTGGAGATAAAGTGCTGATATCTGACTATAAAGGGAATGCCAGAATAGTTTTTGTAGGAAGGTCTAAGCTTGAAAGGAGGCCTATGGTGCTTATTATGGCTGAAGGTGAAGGTCTTTTTGGTACTGTAATTCTTCAGTACGCTGAAACGGTTTCCCTTGTTAGGGAAGATGGTAAACCTATTGCAGTAACAGAAATAAAGGAGGGAGATAAAGTATTGGCCATGATAAGCGAGCCTGCTGGAAGACACTTTGGATTAAAAGTAGAAGAGGAAATAAAGGAGAGCTGATCTAAATGGTTAACATAGTTGTGTCTCTGTTAGGAAACACCATTGAAGAAATGTATAAAAAGATAAGCAGGACGGACGAAAGGAGCTTAATCGAGTTAAGGCTCGATTCTATAAAAAGCCTAAATCCGAAAGATGTGCCGTCTTACTTCAGTTCGGTTATGGATAGGTGTATAATAACTTACAGGAGCCCATCCGAGGGTGGAATGAGCAAAGATTACAAAATAACGAACCTAATACAGCTTATTGAGCTTATGAAAGACTATCATCCTTACCTTTTTGATATTGAAGCTGACAGCTTAAAAAAGATCTCAAGCAGCGTTGATACGAGCGGTCTTAATCTGATAATTTCAACACATTATATTTTTACGAAGCCTACAACGCAGGATCTTAACTCTTTTATATCAGAGTATAAAGATAAAGCAAAGTACTTAAAAATAGTAAACAATCCTGAAAACATAACAGAAGCTTTGATGGTTCTTTCTTTGTATTCTGCGATTGAAAAAGGAAAGCTTATCGCCTTTTCTGTAGGGGATAAATGGAGCTTTACCAGGTACCTCTCTGTAGTTCTTGGGTCTCCGCTCATGTACACCCATTTAAAAAACGAAAGAGTAGTAGAAGGTATGCCCGAAGAATATGAAGCCTATGAATTTGTAAAGTTCTTAAAAAATTGGCCCTCTACGGTCTGATAGGTTTTCCTATATCGCATTCGCTTTCTTATAGAATAAATAACGCAATTTTAAACAGGTTCGGAGATTATTACGTTGCATTTGAAACTGCTCCAGAAGACCTTTTCGCCGTTTTATTTAGCCTGAAGACTATATCTAACGGATTTAACGTAACGATACCATATAAAAAATCTGTAATTTTATACCTAGATCATGTAAGCGATGAAGTCAAAAAAATAGGTGCTGCCAATACTGTTAAAGTTGAGCAGAAAAGAGCCTACGGATACAATACCGACTATCTGGCCATAATGAACCTTGCTAGCGGGAAAAAAATCAGCACAGCCACGATTTTGGGCGCAGGGGGTGGAGCCAGAGCTGTGACTTTTGCGCTTTTTAATTTGGGTTGCTCTAAGTTTTTTATCTATAACAGGACAAAAGAAAAAGCGTTATCTTTAAAATCAAAGATAGAGAGCTGGGGGGCACACGCTGAAGTTATTGAAGAACCGAAAAATGCAGACGTTTTCGTAAACGCTACACCTATGGGCATGTATTTTAACGATGATGCTCTGCTTAATTTTTATGCAAAAGGTAATTATAAAACGGTTATCGATCTTGCTTATGACATTAACGGGACTGCTCTTTCGAAGATGGCAAAAGATTATATCTCAGGGATAGATATACTGATTGAACAGGCAGCCCTTTCAATTGAAATATGGAAAGGAATAAAAGTTGACAGAAAAGATATGAGGTCTGCTTTATATGAAAATAAAGGTTAGAGTCTGGGGTGGTTTAAGTTTTATTAACGCATTAATAAACGGGATAGGGTCAGTTATGGCGATTAATCTTCCTCTTAAGATTATAATAAGAGAAAACAAAGAATGGGACTGTGACGAAGTAGCAAGAGAAATATTCAAAGCCTCAGGCGTGGACGGTCATTATTCTGTTTCTATATTTTCAGAAATACCCATTGGAATGGGATTGAAGAGTTCTAGCGCCTATACTGTTGCTTTAGCTTTAGGCGCCCAGAAGATAAAAGGCCATGTGGACCCAGAAAACGCCGTAAAAGTTTCAGCACAGGTCAGCAAAAAAATGGGTATTTCTTATACTGGAGCATATGACGATGCATATGCATCGATATACGGAGGAATAGTGATTTCGGATAATCGTACAGGTTCTTTGCTAAAAAGAAGGGAGGCACCAAAAAAATGGGCAGTGACATTAGGACTAAAAGAAGGTATGTCAAAAAAGGTAAACCCAGAATCTCTAAAAATTTTTGGTGACCTTGGAACTCTTGCAGTTAATTATGTAGAAAATGAAAAGTATTTTTCTGCCTCGCTTTTGAATTCTTTGATAGTTGCATCTGCAAACGGGTATCCGACAGAGCCCGTAATAGCAGCCGTAAAAAAAGGAGCAATATCTGGGATTTCCGGTAATGGCCCGGCTTATTTTGCGATTTCCGAAGGTTATAATTACAAATTTAAAGATATGAAAAATATTTTTACTAGACCGGCCAACGAAAAATACAGCATAGAAATCATCAGTGATGTATGATGAAATTCATAATAGAAGGTTCTGTTGGCGATAAAATAATAGCTAATTTACCTCCTAGCAAAAGTTACGCACAGAGAGCACTGATTGCAGCTTCTCTTGCAAATGGTGAAAGCATTATAAATATGAACAGGCCCTTGCCGGAAGATATAGTTCTTATGATAAGGGCGCTCAAGAACATGGGAATCAGAATAAACCGCAATAAAGTTTACGGTTTACAGCCAAAACATCCTCAGAATGTATTAAACATGGGAGGATCTGGAACCGGAATAAGATTCATGACAGCCTTTTCTACTTTGGCTGTCGGTGGATACACTATCCTCACAGGCAACAACAGCCTTATAAAAAGGCCACTTGGGCCTCTAACAGAAGCTATAAACGCTTTGGGAGGATCTGCAATTACTGCCGGAGAAGATGGTAAGCCTCCAGTGATAGTTAAAGGTAAAAAGATGGACGGGGGAAAAGCTGAAATAAGATCTTCTGAATCTTCGCAATATGTAAGTGCTCTTTTGCTGGTTTCGCCAAAAAACGAAGACAGAACCGAAATTCTCTGGAGAGATAAAGTTTCAGAACATTATATAAAGATGACTGAGTTCGTAATGAAACACTTTGGAGTTAAAGTTTATGAAGATGAAAATTCTTATTTTGTTGAACCATCAGAATACAAACCATCTAATTTTATAGTCCCTTCAGACGCTTCTTCAGCATCATTTTTTATAGTATTGAGTATTCTTACGGGAAGACCAGTTAAAATACTCAACCTTAAAAAGGAGCCCATTCAAGCAGACCTTGAAGAGCTCATAAAAGTGCTTGATCTTATAAACGTTAAATATCACTTCGATGAATCTGGAATGCAGGTTGAAGGAAAGGTTCCAGAAGCATCATTAAAAATTGATTTAAAAAATGCCCCCGACCTCTTTCCTCCCCTTTCAGTTTTAGGTTACAAGATTCCTCTAGAAATTTTTGGCATATCTCATGTTAGGTATAAAGAAAGCAACAGATTACTTTCTATGAGTTCTGAACTTGCAAAATTAGGATGTGTCGTTGACTTCAAAGATGATAAAATAAATATAATGCCTCCAAAATCAGCACCTCAGAGCGTTGAATTAAAAGGTTGGAAAGATCATCGAGTTGTCATGTCATTATCGGTTTTATGTGCCGCCCATGGGATAAAATGTACTATAGATGGTTATGAAGCTGTAAAGAAATCTTTTCCAGGATTCTTTGAAGAAATGAAGAAAAACGGTTTTAAGGTGAGGTTATTTGAGTGATAACTCATTAGGCAGATCTCTCTTAATGGTAAGCTTTGGAGAAAGTCATGGTGAAGCTGTAGGTGTTCTTATTGAAGGTATACCAGCAGGTACAGAAATAGATGAAAAAAGAATAAACGAATGGCTAGCAAGGCGCAAACCAAGTACATCTGCAGCATCAACCAAAAGAAAAGAGGATGACTCTGTAGAAATACTTTCGGGTGTTTACAGGGGAAAGGCAACGGGCGCACCGTTTGTCGCGATTGTTAGGAATAAAGGTTACGTTGACGATTTTTACAGCTTTGCCGAAGAAGGCTGGGTAAGGCCAGGCCATGCGGATTATCCTGCTTATATTAAGTATAAAGGGTTTAATGATCCTCGAGGAGGGGGGAGATTTTCCGCTAGAATAACTGTTGGATTTGTAATAGCGGGAGCTGTAGCAGAAGAAATACTAAAGCCGTTAAGAATAGAGGTAGTTGGTTATACAAAAAGCATAGGATCAGTAGAGTGTCCGGACCTTGATATAGAGAGCGCTAGAAAAAGGTATGAATTTGAGACACGATGTCCCTCAACAGAACACGATGCGTTGATGCAGGAAGAGATACTTAAAGCCAAAAGGGAAGGCGATAGCTTAGGAGGTACAATAAGAATAACGACTGGTAAGCTTCCCGTAGGACTTGGGCAACCAGTTTTCTCTTCGCTAGATTCTGAACTTGCAAAAGCTTATTTTTCCATACCTGCAGTAAAAGGAGTAGAAATTGGTGCAGGTTTCAGAGCTTCAAAGCTTAGGGGTTCACAAAACAACGACATATATGTTTTAAGTAACAATGAAATAACTACACTCACAAACAACGCCGGGGGTATCCTTGGCGGAATGACTAACGGTCAACCCTTGATAGTAACGATCGCATTTAAGCCGGTTTCTTCTATTTACAAACCTCAACGAACTGTAAACGTAAAAAAGATGGAAGAGGGTATTTTGCAGCTAAAAGGAATGCATGATGCCTGCGTTATACCCCGAGCTGTCCCAATAGCAGAAGCCTTAACTTACTTCGTGTTCGCAGATATGGCCCTTAGAGGGGGTTTTATAAATGAAAGATGAAGAGCTTTCTAAAAAAAGGGAAGAGGCTTTCGCAATTTTATATGATTGTATTAGATTATTGAGAAAAAGAAGGTCTATAGTAAAAAAGATAGGAGAAATCAAAAAGGCAAGCGGCTTCAAGCTTGAAGACCACGGTAGAGAATCAGAAATTTATGATAGATTAAAACCGAACAAGGTAGAAGAAGGTTTGATAAATGTTTTTCTGCTAGACTCTTTAAGGGCTCAGGGCTGGTCACTTGGGTGTTATAAAGATTCGGAGTACGAAAGAATAGATATAAATGCCGAACAAAAAATATTTAGCGTTGAAGAACTCAAATCTTTCCATAAGACCGATTATGTAACTGTAATGGGAAGTAGGAAGGAAGTATTTATTTCATGGTTGCTTTCTTTAAAAAACAAAAGAATAGCTCTGTTAAATCCTGTCGGAAAATCTTGGGAAGATTTATCATGGTCATTTTACACCAGACCTTACAGAGTTAGCAACGGGAATATCCCAAAAAACATTCCTGTTTTTGCTCAATCACCAAACAGGTTCGGTTTAAAATTAGACATGTTGTATGAGCTTTCTGGTTACTCGTTAGTAGATCTTACTTTTTCATCAGAAAAGTTAGCCTTGGGCGAATCGTTATATATGTATTCGCCTGCTTGTGTGGCTGGACAGACTCGAGAACAAACCGTAGTTTTTTCTAATAAAAAAAGATTGATAGACGATATATCAAAAATTTATAAGAAAATTTTTGGCAGCATAAATGACAAAGTTTTTTTATGCGACGAGAAGAATCTAAAAAAATCTTTTGAACTATCCGCAGCCTTATACAAAAAATTTGAGGCAGTAAAGTGGGAAGAAGGCCCATTCATAGCACTAAACAAACGGGTTGCAGGAAGCATAGATGCCTCATCTTACGGTGATTACCCAGGCATCTATGTTTTAAACATGTTCAGAGTTTTACCTCATAATTTTCGTTAACTCATGCGTTAATATAAACTCTTAAATACGATAAAAATCAAACCATATTAGAAATCTACACCAATTTTAGCAAGGTAACCTTGATCGTATATATGCTTAACCTTTACCATTTCAGTTACTATATCAGCAATTTCTATAAGCTTATCTGGCGCCGTACATCCTGTAAGAACCACGTTGACATTTTCTTTTCTAGAATTTATAGTCTGCAAAACTTCTTCCAGATCAAGTAAACCGAGGCTTAAAGCACAGTTTATCTCATCGAGGACAACGATATAGTAATTTCCTTCTTGAAGGATTTTACTTGCAAATTTTAACGTTTCCTTAGCTTTTTTCCTGTGCTCATCCAAAGATTTTTTATCTCCCATGATTCCGACGAAACCGGCTCCCCCTGGATAGAAAAGCACTTCAGAAATTTTAGACAGAAATTTTGTCTCGCCGCTAACAGAGTTCTTTAAAAACTGCAGATAAGCTGCTCTATAGCCATGTCCTATGGCTCTTATAAGCATACCGATTGCCGCTGTAGTCTTACCTTTTCCATTACCATGATATATTATAACTAATCCTCTTTTAATCGGTTTCATTTTTTGCAAATGTAGCGCACCTTTATTCACTGTTATTTTTTAGGTATTTATTTTTAAATTTTTTAATCATCTAGTAATAAAGCCGTTTGTCTTTTAACTATAATGTTTTTTAACAAATTTCTTTCTGATTGATGAACCGGTTTTAAAATTATAATGCTTATCAACAAAAATATAAATATGCCCGGTCGAAAAATGCAACTTTATATTCAAAACTTTTGAAATAAAACGTTTAAAATTAACATTTTTTGATTGTACCTTATATATATTAAGTTATTGTTAATCAGTAAAAATTAAAAAGAGCAGCACATTAATATAAACTTAAGGATTGAAAGGTTTGGCAATAGGTTCTGAAAGGTTTGTTACATTTTTTAGGTTACTTGGTTTTATAGGCTTTGAGAGCGAGGACAAAAATGAAGTACTTAACCAAATAAAATCCAAAGTATCCAGTTATGGTTTAATCGTAATTGACAGGTCAGTAGTAAAGGGAATAGAAAAAGAAATCGATGAACTTTCTATGAAAGTTGAACCCCCTATACTGGTTTTGGACCCTCCCTATAGAGTTTTTGAGACTGCGACTAGTGTAGAAAGCGAAGTAAAAAGGGTCATGAAGGTTTTCTGATATGGAAAGCATAATTTCTATAATTGAAAGGGAAAAAAACATAGCGTTGGAAACTCTGAGCCGGGCACTTGATGATTCGTTTAAGATGATTGAAGATAAAAAAAATGAAGCCTTTGAAGAAGGGCAAAAAATAGTTGAAGAAGCAAAAAAATCATCTGAAAAGGAAAGGCTTATCAGGACTTCACAGCAAGAACTTGAAGGTAAAAGAATTTTAAGCATAAAAGAAGATGAACTTCTAGAAAAGCTTATTTCTGAAGCATATAAAGAATTTCTCGAAAGTGATAGGTACGGCATGATGCTCGAAAAACTGTTTTCTAAAGGTTTAAAGGGAATAGGAGAAGGTTTTGAAGTTTATGCAGGTAGGCTTGATCAAGAAAAACTAACCAAGATTGCAAGAAAACATAGGATAAAGATTAGTGGCGTAACTGATTTTGATAGAGGGTTTTCGTTTAAAAAAGGTGATGAAAGCATAACGTATGATCTGGATAGAATGCTAAACGATATCAAGAGAGAGTTAAAACGGATAATAATAAACAAGGTGAACGAGATTGAAAGTAAAAGGTAGAATAACCGAAGTTAAGGGTACAGTAGTAAAGGCATCTAACGTATCTGGCGTTCAAATGAATGAGATGGTAAAAGTAGGCGAAACAGGCCTTATTGGAGAAGTAGTTAGGGTTGAAGGTGATAGTGCATACGTGCAGGTTTACGAATTTACAACAGGGTTAAAACCTGGGGAACCGGTTGAAGGTTTAGGATCGCCTCTTTCAGTTACTTTAGCACCAGGAATAGTTGGGAATATATATGATGGGCTCCAGAGACCTTTAAGCACGATCGAAGGTTACACAATATCTAGAGGTTATACAGCTGAAGCTATTGACGTCAATAAAAGTTGGCATTTTGTTCCTGTGGTTAAACCTGGCATAAAGGTTCAAGGAGGAGAAAAAATCGGTTATGTAGAAGAAACAGAGCTGATAAGGCATTACATAATGATTCCTCCAAACGTTATCGGCAACTTGACTTATGTAGCCCCTGAAGGGGATTATAAGGTTACTGATCAGATAGCTGAAGTTCAAGGAAGCGAAAAACAAAGCATATCAATGCTTCAACGATGGTCAGTAAGGGTACCTAGACCAATCAAAAGGAGGCTTGTTGCCTCTGAACCCCTTATAACGGGACAAAGAGTTATCGACGCATTTTTCCCTCTAGCAAAAGGTGGTTCCGCTGCTGTTCCTGGCGGATTTGGAACCGGTAAAACTGTACTATTGCATCAGATGGCTTCATGGGCCAACTCGAGAATAGTTGTTTACGTTGGTTGCGGAGAAAGGGGGAACGAAATGGTTGAGCTATTGAAGACGTTTCCTAAGCTAAACGACCCAATAAGCGGTAAGCCTATAATGCAAAAATCTATAATGATTGCTAACACAAGCAACATGCCAGTTGCTGCTAGGGAAGCAAGCGTTTATGTTGGGCTAACGTTAGCAGAATACTACAGAGACATGGGATATGATTCGCTTATGCTTGCAGACTCTACAAGCAGGTGGGCAGAAGCCTTAAGGGAGATCAGCGGAAGACTTGAAGAAATACCAGCTGAAGAAGGTTACCCTTCGTATTTGGCTTCCAGAATTGCTTCATTTTATGAAAGAGCAGGATATGTTGAAACTCTTTCTGGCGACTTTGGTAGCGTATCTATAATAGGTGCTGTCTCACCTCCAGGAGGAGACTTTACAGAACCAGTAACAACACACACGCTGAGGTATGTAAAAGCTTTCTGGTTGCTTGACCCAAATCTGGCTTACTCAAGGCATTATCCAGCTGTAAACTGGATCTCAAGCTATTCTTCATATGTAGAATCGCTTTCTGACTGGTGGAGCCTAAATATATCAGATGAATTTGAAACGCTGAGAAGGAGAGCCTTGGACATACTGTTTAAAGAAGAAAGTCTGAGGAACATCGTACGGCTCTTGGGTCCTGAAGTTCTTCCTGAGGATGAAAAGCTATTATTAGAGGCAGCAAACATGCTCAGAGAAGGTTTCTTAAAACAGAGCGCATATCACGAAGTTGACAGGTATACACCTCCATTGGTACAGTATTATTTGCTCAAACTTATAATATCATTCTATGAAAAGGCCAAAGAAAAACTAACAGGAGGAGCAACAGTAGAAGAAATAAAGGCAAGCCCCCTTTACCTTGAAGTTATAAGGGCTAGGTTTAACGTAAAGAGTAAAGAAAATTTTGAAGCGATTATGAAGAAGGTGATGGAATTTTGAGCGGAAGTATAACTTTTAGCAGCGTTCAGAGCATAAGAGGCTCGCTGATGGTAATAAAGACCAACGGAAAACTCGGATACGAGGAACTTGTTGAAATAGAGCTCGGCAATGGCGAAAAAAGGCTGGGAAGATCCTTACAGGTAAGCGAAGATATAGCTGTGGTTGAAGTTTTTGAAGGTACACAGGGGCTTTCTCCTCGTGATGTAAAGGTAAGGTTTCTCGGAAAGCCTCTTGAGCTTCCGGTTTCGAACGAGCTTTTGGGCAGAATATTTGACGGTCTCGGAAGGCCTATAGATAACATGCCGGAACCGGTTGGCTCCGAGGAACTGGACATAAACGGGAAGATTCTGAACCCGTACAAAAGAGAATACCCTGACGAATTTATCCAGACAGGCGTTTCTGTCATAGATGGTATGCTCAGTATGGTCAGGGGACAAAAGCTACCAATATTCTCAGGCTCGGGTTTGCCGCATGATACGCTTGCTGCGCAAATAGCCAGACAGGCTACGATAGCAAAGGGTGAAGAGTTTGCGGTGGTATTCGCGGCAGTTGGCGTTCCTGCAGATACTGCGATGTTTTTCAGAAGAGAACTGGAACAATCTGGAGCTTTAAAGAGAAGCGTTCTCTTTTTAAATCTAGCTGAAGATCCTGCAGTTGAAAGGATCGTAACCCCAAGGGTTGCACTGACTGCAGCTGAATACCTTGCATTTGAAGAAGGATATCATGTTTTGGCTATACTTACTGATATGACAAACTATGGAGAAGCTTTGAGGGAAATTAGCATGATGAGAGAAGAAGTTCCAAGCAGAAGAGGCTATCCTGGATATCTTTATACTGACTTGGCAACTATCTTTGAAAGGTCTGGAAGGATTTCAGGAAGAAAGGGAAGTCTGACCCAGCTGCCAATACTATCGATGCCAGCAGACGATATAACACACCCCATACCTGATCTAACAGCATACATAACAGAGGGACAGATAGTTCTTGGTAAAGAGCTCTATCATAAAGGCATTTACCCGCCTGTCAACGTCCTTATGAGCCTTAGCAGGCTTATGAAAGATGGCGTTGGCGAAGGAAAGACAAGGGCTGACCATAAAGAGCTGAGCGACCAGCTTTACAATTCGTACTCAAAGGCTATGGACGTTAGGTCCTTAGCAGAAATAGTTGGAGAAGAAGGCATTCCAGAATCGTCAAAGAAATACCTTCAGTTCGCTGATGCTTTTGAGAAGAAGTTCATGAAACAGGATCCATACGAAAACAGGGACATTGATACTACTCTTAACCTGGCTTGGGAGATTTTATCCATACTACCTGAGAGCGAGTGGACTAACATAAGCGAAAAGAGCAAGAAGGTGTACATGAATGTCGTTCAGAAACGTAATATCTAAATCTGAGCTCTTAAGGCAAAAGAGAGAGCTTGAAGCTACAAAAGATGTAGATAAAATTCTCTCAACAAAAAAAGATGTAATATTACAGAAGGTTTCAGAGGTCGGTCCTCAGGTTTCATCCGTTCTCGGAAAGTTTCTAGAGGAACTTAAAACAGCTTACGACGATTACGCTGTACTGGTTGCCAGCATGAGTTATGAAGAGTTAACTGCAATTTCAAAAGTTCTTGAAGGTGGGTTAGAAGTAGACCTTAAAAAAGAAAGATATATGGACGTTCATTACTGGAGACCTGTTATAGTATCTAAAAAGGATATAACGCCAACAACCCTAGCCCAGAGTAGCTTCTTTCGGGATGGGGATACACTTATAAATTCGCTTATAGAAGCCGCATGGTTAAAATCTTTTATTTTGAAGCTGATCAAGGATCTAAGGGACACAGACAAGCTAATAAACGCTCTTGAAAAGGTTGTCATACCTGAAACTGAAAGAAAGATCGCGTCCATTTCTATTACTTTAGAAGAAAGGGACAGGGAAGAGCTTAATAGGATAAAGAAGGTAAGAGATAAAATGGTGAAGATGGTTGGAAGCGTTCAACGAAGCTAAAGAGCAGATTAAGAAAAAACATGAGGAATACGTCAAAATTTTAGAAAATGAATATGAAAAGTTAAAAGATGAATACATAAAAAAGCTTAAAACTGCTGGTGAGAAATAATTGGTGGCAGAGGAATTGATGCTACCTTTTATATTGTTAATATATCAGTCATTAAATACGCTTGGAAATACGGTTGGCGCAGGTATAGCGTTCGGCTTAGCAGCTCTTGGAGCAGGGATAGCAATCGGTGGTGCAGGAGCAGCTGCTACAGCGGCAGTTGCTGAGCATCCTGAAAGACCCGAAGTCAGGTCTTTCTCACTTATAATGGTAGCGCTAGGAGAAGCAGTGGCAATTTACGGTATAGTTATAGCTATACTTATACTAAGTCACACCTAAAATTTTTAAAAGGTCTTCTTTTATTTTATTATATATAGTCTCATGAACAGCATCGTACCATTCTTGATCCTTACTTATCTCCCTGAGCTTTTCTAGTACGTTCAGACTCCTTTGAGCGTGAACTTTTGGATCTACGTTTTTCCACTCTTTACCGTCAAAGAGCCTGACCTGCCTTTCTGACCAGTCTCCAGGCTGATCCATTCCTGGATAATAACAATCAATCATTTTATCTAAAACTTCCTCAGGAACTAAAGCAGCAAGCTTACTCTTTACACCGTCTTTTTCGTAACGGGACTCATCAAGTCCGTACAGAGGCATGTCGTATCCATTTTCAGCCAGAGGTGTTATGTCCTCTATAGCATAATAGACCCCTTCTACGCCTCTTTCTCTTAGATATTCTTCAAGAACTTTTACGGCTCTGTCTGATATGAATCCGTAAAAAATTACTTTTTTTATTTTGCACGAGCTTGATGAACATTTTTTAAAAAGATTATCAAGAACAAAAAGTGACGTATTGCCCGTAGCTTCTGTATCGGGCTTTAAAACTATGTATTCACCAGAAGGTAACGCAGGTGGATCATCATACGTCATCGTAAGTTCCCGCTGTACGTGTTTTCTGAACGACACGTATTTATAAAGCGGCCTTGACCAAGAGTTAACAAATTCAATTCCCTTATCCTTGAGCGCATCGTAAACCTTGTATCCAAGCGACGCCCTTAAAACGTGTTGCATCAATATCTTTTCAGAAAAAAGACCTTCACTATCCAAAAATTCTACAAACATTTTAGCTAGTTTATAGTTTAAAGTTTCAAATTTTTCGCCTAGGACTTGAGGATAACATGCTATTTCCCTACCCTCCTGCGAATCTAAAACAAATATCTTTTTGGAATGTGCGTAGACTTTAAAGCCAGCAGAGCTGTAATAACCTGAGAACGATGTTGAAAAATCAAAAGATCTGAAAACTTTATTCTTTAACCCGTCAGATGCCATCGCATAAAATCTCTATCGCCTTTTAATAAAATTTTTCTAGAAAAGATGTTATTTAACTTAACGGGGGTTAAGGGGGTGAAAGTCTCCTTTCGTGAGCTTTAGATAGCCCCTTACAGAAATGTTTTTGAAGCCTTCTGGTCATGATTTTTGCAGGCTGATGTACAACCATGAAAAGAACGTTTAGATTATGCGAACCTATTTAGGAGGAATACGCGATGCCTCTAATAAGGCTAGCACTCTGATCGAGCGAAAACAGCGATAATGGAGCTTTGCCTATGGAACGCATGCGAGACGCCGGATGATCTTGCAATAACATGATGGAATACATGCAAAGCATTCCTCATGTGAAAGCGTGCCGATGAACCGGAAGCTCCAACCGCAAGGTTAGGGTAGTTCACCATTATGAGCGTCAAGCGGCGCAAGTCTTCTTTCGTGAAATATTTATTTGACAACAATAATTAATCAAAAGATAAACTGGAACTCCGATATCGAAACTGGGAGCTCGCACTTTTAGAGAAAAAATTCTTCGTATCATCTCTTTGGCAGATAGCATAAAACAACGGTTACTTTCGATAGAATTTCCGTAATAGATAAAGTCTAAGTCTGTTCAAAGTGGCAGGAAATTTTCACGGCTGATTATGTATTCTCTGTACATAAAGTCATGCAGTTTGAATTCTCAGAAAGTAAAAAATATACCTAGGGATTATGTTATAAGTTATATGGAATTATTTGAGGGAACGTTTAGGGACAGTTCGGGCCGCTCATATCACATAAGAGCTAAAGAAGGAACGCTCAGCCCATATTCAATAAACGCAGGTAGTCCAGAAAGGGTCGAAAGTGCTGTATCTCTTTTAAGCGATGTAGAATTAATAAACAAAAACAGAGGCCTTTATGTTTATAACGGTCATTATGGAAGCCTTCCAGTAACGCTCTTCTGCACAGGCATGGGACCTGGGTCAGCTGAAATAGCTTACACAGAATACCTTGCAAACGTAGATTACGGCATATCAAAAAAAGTTTTTAGCATAAGGGTTGGGACAGCTGGAAGTTGGTCAAGTTTCGTAAATCCCGGGGATTTTGTTGCAGAAACTGGGCTAGTCAGAAATGAAGGCGCATCACTGAAAATAGCCCCATTAGAGTGGCCAGCTAGAACGGACATCATTGTTTTGCTTGCAATAGCTGAAGCTGTAGGTAAACTGAAAATGGAAAAAAAGTTCTGGTTTGGACCAGGTATAACAAAAGACACGCTTTATGCAGACGAGGATCCTGAAAGGAGGTCTGCGTTGCCATGGATGATCGAGGCTAAAGCGAAATCTTATGAAGATATGGGTGCAGTCTCAACTTCAATGGAATCTTCTGTTATGGCCTTACTGAGCGAGTTTTACTCAAGAAGGTTAAGGGGCAAAGGCATTAGGGTAGGTTTTGGAAGCATACTTTTAATAGTTTCTCCATATTATGGGCAAGAAAAGCAAGTCGAATTTAAAGTAAGTGAAGAAGACGAACTTTTGGGTGTCAAGGTCGCCCTTAAAGCTCTAGAAGTTGTAAATTATATGCAAACGGTTGAAAAAGAGGGGAAAAAGATAAGGTTAGAAGAAGCTGTTTCGGTTCTTAATTCTAGGCTTCTTTATTAGCTTTTAACTTTTATATAGACTGAAAGCTTTGCTATTCAGGGCTGAGAATGGATCAGAGTAAAAGAAAGGTTTTTGATTGATTGCTACAAGAAACTTTAGATTTGCCTCTACAAGTAAAATTATGTGTAGTGAATATCTTTCGTGCGAAAGCAAGAGCTGCGATGGAGTGGGAAACCCTGTAAGTGACTGCAACGCAGTTCAGGAAGTTGCACAAAAATATTTTTCAAACTGAAAATTACTGGCTCAGCTAGAATTAATGACATTTATTAATCTTTAAAAGTTTATAACTCGTCGTTCGGGTAAATTATGTGTGAAATCGGAATCTGAAGAACTCAGAGCGGTATTTGACGCGTCATGCCCAAACTGTGGAGGCCCTATAGATGTCGAGAGGCTTAGGAAAGGTCTTGTGTGTTCAAAATGTCTACCAGAAGATAAAAATTATACATATGAAGAAATGCTGGAAGAGCTTCATAAGCTTGGCAAGTTAAAATTTTTAAAAGAAGATTACGATGTTATAAAAGGGTTAAGAGATTTTTCAAATTTTTTTCGAAACGCTGTAGGTTCTAAGATATCGGGAGCCCAAAGGCTTTGGACTATAAGGATGCTAAGAAATGAAAATTTTGCGATAACATCGCCCCCTGGAGCCGGTAAGACAACCTTTGGTCTTGTTGTTGCGCTTTATACTTTAAAGAAAAAGAAAAAGTCTCTGATCGTGGTTCCTACAAGAACGCTTGCATCTCAATCTGTTCAGAGATTAATTGAATACGGTAAAAAGCTAGGAATGTCGCCAAAAGTTTTTACCTATAACACAAAAGGTATAAAGATTAATGAAGCTGACATAGCTGTTATAACCTCAAAATATCTTTTCATGCATTATGAAGATGTGGAAGCTTCTGGCTTTAGTTTTGTTTTTGTAGACGACGTAGATGCTGCTTTAAAATCAAACAAAAGTATAAGGCTCGTTTTAAAGCTGGCTGGCTTTACCGAAAACGAAATAGACGAGGCAAAGAACATCATACTTACTGAGAGAAGGATAGACCTTCAGAAATTGTTCGAAATAAGGAAAAAAGTGATCAAACGAACTATGATATTTTCATCTGGAACAATAACTCGTTCAAGCCCACTGTTTTTAGTGTTAATGGGTTTTAGACCAGGTTCTCCAGGTTCTTACCCAAGAAATGTTATAGATCTTTATGAAGATATGCCAAAGGATTTATTGCAATCGCTAAAAAACAGGATTGCTGAATTTGGAGATGGCGGTCTGATCTTCGTAACACCGGATCTTGGTTCTGAATATGCCGAAGGGCTTAATTCAAAGCTTAAAGAACTCGGTATCAAAAGCGCAGTTGTTAGTGGCAAAAACGTAAAGGTCCTTGAAGAGTTCAAGAATGGACAATATTCTGTTTTAATAGGGGTTGCAACTCATTATGGAACACTTGTACGAGGCATAGATATTCCTGAAAAGATAAGATATGCTATATTTATAGGAATACCCAGGTTCAAGTTTACTATAGGCGAAAAAATGCATCCCGTCCTTATGACACGAATACTTACATCTTATGCACTTTATGTTAACAAGCCCGAAATAAACAGGCTTGCTTCAATCATAAGAAGAAAGATAACCAGACTGAGTCCAGCTGCTTTGCAGATGCTTTCAAAAAAAGTTAAAGAGGGCAGTGTTGATGATCAGTTCATAATATCTGCTTATAACGTTGTAAACGAAGCTCTAAAAGACAAGAACTTTCTTGAGAAGCTTGGTTCAACGATAGGCGCGGTTGTAAAAAATGGCAGCGTTTATGTTCCTGATATAATAACATACATACAGGCAAGTGGCAGGACTTCAAGGATGAGATCGTGGGGCAACACTATGGGCCTTAGCCTTGTCTATGTTGATGACCAAAACCTTTTTCAGCTTTTTAAAAAGATATCGTCCATTACGTTTGGGATAGAGTGGAAGAAACCTGAAGATATAGATATAAAAGAAATACTGAAGCGTATAGACAGGGACAGAAGCGAGGTCATGGTTGAAGAGCAGGTAGCTACTTCTGAAGAGACATCAAGATTTTCCTCCACGCTTATGATAGTAGAATCGCCGCATAAGGCCAAAACAATAGCCAACTTTTTCTCAAGACCCGCTATAACAATAAGAGAAGGCATAGTTGTTTTTGAGACAGTAGTTAGTGGTAATCTCCTTAGCATAGCTTATACAGCCGGTCATATAATAGACCTAACGCTTGATAAAGTAGGGTACCATGGCGTAGAAATAAGAGAAAACTCTGGTAGAGAATATGTTCCTCATTACGCAGGGATAAAAGATTGTGAAAACGGTCATCAGGTTACAACAGCTGGAAAAGTATGCCCAATTTGTGGAGCGAAAATAGTCAGAGAAAAAACAGGCATGATAAGTGCGCTCGAAAAGCTCGCCTTTGCAGTGGATACTGTTTTAATAGGCACAGATCCTGATACTGAAGGCGAAAAAATATCGTGGGACGTTAACAGCCTCTTGAGACCGTTCAATACAAAAATCAAGAGGATAGAATTTCACGAAGTTACAAAACCTGCCCTTCTAAAAGCCATTAACGAATCAAGAAGTATAAACGAAAATTTAGTAAAAGCACAGGTTGTGAGAAGGCTTGATGACAGATGGCTGGGCTTTGAGTTGTCCACTAAGCTTCAAAACGAATTCTGGAAATCATACTGTGAAAAAAGTTATGGAATAGGCTGTGACAGGCCAAATAAAAACCTCAGTGCAGGTAGGGTTCAGACACCTGTTCTTGGCTGGATTATAGAGAGATACAGACAGTATAACGATAAAAAGAACCTTGTAAGGGCTTATTCTGCACATCTAGAAAGCTTACCCATCAGGTTTTATCCAGAAGATGTTAAACTGGCAATAGGTGATGAAGTAAAGCTGTACATAACAGGTTCGAAGGTTTCTGATGAAAAACTGAATCCTCCTCCTCCGTACACAATGAGCGAAATATTAAGGGATGCCGCAAACATGTTTAAACTCTCAACAAACGAAATTGCAGGCACATTGCAAGATCTTTTTGAAGCGGGCTTTATAACCTATCCGAGAACAGACAGCACAAGGGTTTCAGATGCTGGAATATCGTTAGCCAAAAATTACATAACGCAGATACTCGGTTTAGATGAAAAGCAATATTTTTATCCCAGAAAATGGGGAGAAGGAGGAGCGCATGAAGCTATAAGGCCAACTAAACCTTTGTCTTCACAGGATCTAAAGAACTATTTGCAGCAGGGACTAATCTATACCCCAATAGCGATAACTTGGAGACATTATGTTGTTTATGACATAATATTCAAGAGGTTTATAGCGAGCCAGATGCCACCAGCCACAATAAGAAAGCAAATATTAGATTTAAGCGCAGAAAAAGACGGTAAAAAGATAACTGTAGATCCAAACCCGCTTGAAGTACCTCTTGAATATTTATTTGATGGATTTGCAAAAGTTTTGCCTCCTTATAGAGAACTTCATAAACCCCTATCATTAAGAGAAGCGATCGTAAAGATAGAGAACTTTTATGAATTCAGGCGTATAGAACTTTATTCTGAAGGTGACTTAGTAGAGGAAATGAAAAGAAAAGGTATAGGAAGGCCAAGCACATACTCATCAATAGTACAAACAATATTGATAAGGCGGTATGCTATATTAAGTGGCGAAAGGAAGAAAATAGTACCAACAAAGCTAGGTATAGCCGCATATAACTTTCTTAAGGATAACTTTATGGACCTTGTTAACGACGATGTCACATCTAAACTTGAAGCAAAAATGGATCTCATTGAGAACGGAAACGTTAGCTATAAAGCAGTTCTTGACGAAATACTGAGCGAGCTTACGACAAAGTTAAAAATAGAGGTTCCTACGGTCAAAAATCAGTAACGTTTTAATTTCAAGAGTACAGCTATAAATTGATGATGAATACGAACCCGCATTGAGCTTTTGCTATGATGAAGGCTGGCTTCTGATTTTTCAGCCATTTAACATGTAACAAATTTATGGGAAAAGTGAAATCAGAAAAAGTTTATACAAAACGCGATTTAAAAAAATTTAAGCCAATTGTGGCTTTGCATCCTTCAGAGAACATCATATGTAATAAAGTAAATAATTAATTTTCAGATATTACATATGAAAGATTAGAACAATATAAAACACCATAAGAAAAAAGATAGAAGTAACAACGGTAATGTTTTTACCTGTTTTTTCCTCGCTTATTAAAAATATTGCCTGGAGCGTTGAAATCGCTACTCCAAGAATCAACGGCGATGCTATTTCCAAACCAGCAAATAAAAAAAGCAAAGTCGGGTAAATACTCATAGTAATTGGGAGTTCTGCTATTAACGATGCTATCTGTTCAGTTTCATCTCTATTTGAAAAAACAAAAGGAGCCATAAGTTCGGGGGCGCTACTTATAAGCGGGATCAGAATAAAAGATATTATCGAAGGTTGAACCTTAAAATATTCTGCGAGCGATACTGTTGATTCAACAACATATTTACCTGTTAAAGTTATTATGGCCAAACCAAATAATGTATAAAATAGTGGTATCTTCTTAATTTTTGTATAGTTTTCTTTTTTGAATGCCTTTTGTGATAGGTATTCGTAAACTACCAATGAAACTATCATTAAAATTGAAAAATATCTAGAAATAAAGTAAGATATAAAGAAGAAGCCTGATACCAAAACAAATGTTAAAAGAGAGCTTCGTGAACCTTTGTCAGTTTTTAGAGGTCTCTTTGTCCATAATTTATAAATAAAAAGTCCTACGCTCATAACAATAAAAGGTTCGCCCAGAACCGTACCTATAGCTACTTCAGTACCTTTAATTCCCCAAAAAATTCCATAAACAAAAATTGCCAGTTCAGGGAAAGTTGTAATAAAAGGAAAAAGAAGGTACAGAAAGTGGGTTATCTTTAGATCTTTAAAGGAAACATCTATGCCGTATGATAGAAAAAAACATCCAAAAGCAAAAACCACAAATGACAGCAACTGCAGGTATTGTTGCAACGTAATAATTTTGATTCTAGTAAAAATAAAAATGTTGTTGCTCTGTTTAATAATTCTCTAAACCTCTTTGTTTTTTACTCCGTTCAGTTCATAAACCTACTGCTTTTCTGATAAAGACCATCATTTCATCATAGGCCCAAAATTTTTGCATAACTTCCGCTAGGAAGCCTATCACAGTTCTGGCCTTAAGGTCTTCCCCGAACTTCCTCTTAACTGCAGAGAATGTTCCTTCAACAGCCCACCTTAAACCGTACTTCGTTATCTTAGACCACGCTTTATATCTAAGAGAAAAGTACTTCCTTATCTCTTCCCTTCTCCTCCTGTTGCCCCTGCAGCAGGTTGAACCGTTCTTTCTTATCATTATTGCTGATTCGGCATCCTCAATTGCGTAAAATACTTCATTAGCATCATACGCTCCATCTCCGTAGAACTTCTTCAGCTTTATTCCATTATCCTGCATCCTTTTGATCTGCTTTACAGCTATTTCAGCTTCAGACCCTTCACCTATGTACGCATGAACGTCTATGAGTTTTTTAGTCATGACATCCGCAGTTATAACAACCTTCGTGCCTTCTCCTTATGTTCCAGTAGATGTATGTCCTGTACTCTCCAGCTGACCCGGATTTCAAGCCAGTTCCGTCTGCAGCGACTTCAGCTTCATCCTCATCAGGAAGCTCTATTTCAGGCTTCATGTCGTGAATTCTGTACCATGCTGTAGTGTAATCATCGCAGTGAGGTATAAGGCCGAGCTTTTCAA
>ERZ1669247.94-NODE-94-length-41770-cov-14.113988_pt1 | contig 41770 bp, 40 predicted proteins | sample MGYA00579297_ERZ1669247 | MGnify/ENA primary metagenome ERZ1669247 (study PRJEB41166, sample SAMN08046056) | hot springs metagenome | biome: hot spring; feature: acid hot spring; material: thermophilic sediment; isolation source: thermophilic sediment from acid hot...
TGTATCGTTTGGGTTCATGCCAAACCCGACTTATGGAGCTATGGCTCAGATAACGGCGGTTCTTAACGGCACATATTCCGGAACGTCAAACAAAGTAATAACATCAACGTTCCAACCGTACTCCATGCCGCCAACAATTTACTATAAAGGATCACAGCAATCATCCAGCTTTAATGCGGTTGCAGGAAAGACAATTACCGCCGTAGTTCAAGTAAACCCAGTACAGGCAGGAGTTCCAGTAAACTTTACAGTATTGCGTCTCCAACGGTAACTATAGTTGCTGGTCCGCCAGCAGCCTTAGTCGTTACCGCACCATCACTAACTAACAATTATATATCTCCGTTGGGCAGCACTTTGATTAATGTATCTCTTGCTGACCAGTACGGGAACCCGACAACTAACACTCTTGGAGCAGCGATACAGATACAGCTCAGCACGAGCGCAGGTTCACTAAGCTCAAGCACGGTATATATACTGCAAAATTATGCTAGTACATCTCAATCTGGATATCTAGTCTACTTTACTGCGCCAAATGCAACAGGACCGGTAACCATAACAGCAACGTCAGTCCAGCCTGGAATATCTTCAGGTAAACTCAAATTATACGTGGTTACAAAGTACCCAATGCTAGGAGTAATATCTCCAGCTAACGGGACAGTTTTAACAACACAGAACATAACAGTTAAAGCATGGGCAGTACCTTCTCCAGCAGCACCATCTGGAACATTCATATCTAAGTTCATGTACAGCCTTAACGGTGCAAAGAACGTCACAGTAGGCATAACATCAACAAACTCAAGCGGGTACGACTTCTTTAATTTCAAGGTTACTCTCTCCCCAGGAAAGAACACCTTAAAACTGTATGCAGTTGACAGCCAAGGACTTACATCAGAATACACTGTAGTCTACACTCTGTCTGTTGTTCCGCCAACTCCGGCTCAGACCATAATATTCCCAACTTCAGCTCCACCTATGCAGACAAAGGTTGCAGGATACAACGTGGTCAACGTGACAGTATATAACAACGTATCAACAACACTGACTGTGATACCCGTGATAGTGCTCAGCAACAGCACTTACTCATGGGTAGCGATAGGCAACCCAACGTCGGTAGCTCCAGGACAGACAGTTGTAACTCTGGTATCTGTACAGAACATTCCAGCAGGAACTTACAGCGCAAAGATATTCGTAGTTACACCCAGCGGAATAACAGTATCAGGATACAAGACCATAACAGTAAAGGTTTCCTAGGTGAGAAACATGGACAAGCAAACTATTTTTTTGGGTTTCTTCATAGCATTACTTGCTACTCTTCCTGCTGCTTCGGCATTTGCTGCCAGCAGCTACAGCATAACCGTTGCCCCGAGCGCATCTACTTACTATCAGGGGCAAACGGTAACAATATCGGGGAAGGTTAGTCCCGTACCGCCTGCAGGCACAACCGTAACCCTAAAAGTGGTTGGTCCAACAGGTGGAGTATACATAGACTCAGTAAATCCAAGCTCCACAACAGGAGCTTACAACTTCAGCTTTGTACTGCTGCCTAAGTCAAACTGGCCTGCAGGTAAGTACTCTGTAAACGTAACATGGGCAGAGTCTTACCAGGGTCCATTTGCATCCAACACAACGAGCTTCACGGTATTATCAGCACCAGTCCCAGTAACACCTACAGTTTCTCCATATACGGTGAAGGCATATGCATCAACTCCATTGCTTCCAGGCCAGAACCTTGAAGTAGAGGCCCTAGCAATGTGGAGCAATGGTTCGCCAGTTACTTCAGCATCGTTCCCCGTTGCAGAATTTGTGACACCAAGCGGATCAATTGAATCACTGGGATCCCCAACCCAGATTAACAAAGGTGTTTATCTCTGGACCATGGCAGTACCATCAAGCGCCTCTACAGGAGTTTACTCAGTGATTCTCGAGGCTAACGTCTCAAGCGTCACCGAGTGGGTAACAACTTCGTACACAGTTAACTCTGGTATAGCTTCAGAAAGCGGTCTTTTAAGCCTTAACTCCTCAGTTTCAAGCCTAAGCACTATGATCAGCGGTCTTAAGACATCAGTTTCATCTGACTACAGCTCGCTCAGCTCTGCCATAAGCAGCATGAGTTCAACTGTATCAACAATAAGCTCGACCACATCATCGTTAAGTTCAGTAGGAACTAGCGTTTCATCGCTTCAGTCTTCAGTCAGCTCACTGGAGTCAACAGTAAGCTCATTGTCCACTTATCTCTTGGTTGTAGCAGTGCTAGCAATCATCATAATAGTGCTTGAACTTGTATTGCTCGTAAGAAAAAGGTAAACGCTTAAAATAAAATTATTTTTTATTTTTTTAATTTGTTTAAAATTATTAGTTTATATTTCCTTTTGTGCAAATTATATTAAAGGCTAAATTTTTTTGAATTTATTCTTAGGCCAATACGCCGCGTCTTAGTATTATTAACTATATCAGCTCCTTTTGAGTAAAGTCCCTTTAACAGTATGTAGTTTGTTATTTATTCTTATCTATTTACAATCGAGAAAAGCAAGATAAGCAATGTCAGGTTGGCCGCAGTGTTTTTCATACTAGCAATTTTAGGAGTTTTTGTATAGGGTCTTGATCTTCTGGAGCTGCTTAAACATGCTGTATTCTTATTTTTATAGTCGTTCTGTTATCTAATGTCGTATAGGAACACCTTCCTCCAATGAGCTGAATAGCTCATCTTTCTTTTCCTGAAAAGGTCCAAAGCTGTTGGTCCGCTCGAATAAACTAGAAGGTCGAAGTCGAGAACAGAGGCTAGCTCCCTCTTCATGTCCTTCCAGCCGAACTCAATAGGGTTCAGATCAGGAGAATAAGGTGGCAGAAAAACGAGCTTTATGTTGAGCTTTTCAGCTGCTTCTCTTACAAGAGCGGATTTATGGATCATTGCGTTGTCAAGGATCATTGTTATCGCTCTATTGCCGTTTGCATCTCTTACAGCTTCAAGAAAAGATACAAAGTCAACGGCCTTTGCCTTTGCCGATGCCATAACAACGTCTTTACCGTTGAGGGCCATAAACCCGAAAACGTTCATCATCGTAGGTCCCTTCGAGCTGTACTTTATCCTCTCTGTGTTTACTGCCCTCTTTCTGCTTGGGTAACATATGCAGAAGTTTCATCCACAAAGCCAACAACAGCATCACGCTTTGCTGAAGCTAAAGCTTCATCTATCCTTTTTTAAAACGGCCTCCGCATCTTCAGGATTCTTCTCTTCGCTCTTGTAGGCTTTACCTTTTTCTTTCTCCTGATAACTTCCCACACGCCTTTGTACGTATAGTTAACGCCCCTCGTTGTGTTGACGTATACCATTACTTCCCTTATGCTGTACCCCTTTCCCTCTATCTCTTTCAGGACCTTTTCCCATTCGTCTTTGCTGAGCATGGGCTTTGACCCTCCGGTGAACTTCGGTATTAGCTTTTCGTACCCTCCTTCGTTCCATGACTTTATCCACCTCTCAACGCTCCTTATGCTCCTCTTGAGTATTCCAGCAACCTCTTTTGTCGATCTTCCTTCGCTAAGAAGAATTATGGCCTGAAGCCTTTCCTTCACCCTTGGATTCTTTTCTTTCTTGTACAGCTTAACGAGTTTTTTCTTTGGTATGGGCATCTTTACCACAGTTACCCTTGGCGTGAGCATGTTTAACACAGCTGATTGATAACCTTATATTATCAAAAATAATTCATTGAATCGTCAAAAGTACGACGAATAACTATAATTTTTATGTTCATAATTGGATAAAAAATCTTTTAACATTCGTGCATTTGCATATGATCTCATAAAAGTTTACATAAAAAATCATTTTATTATAAATTGATAACATTAAAAAGCTGGCATTATCCATTCTAACTTTTATGAAAAGTAATTTTCGCCCATTTCTGTTAATGATGATTTCTCGGTAATGTTCTGTTACAAAAACAAAATTAGGGCTTTATATTGAAGCTTTTACAGTAACAAAACCCTTTCCATATTCGAGGTTTTTTAATTTATAACCGTAGGTTTCCACGATCCCCTTTAATACCTGCGCGATACAGAAAGACAGAGACGTAAAGGACCAAGCCCCTATCAGGCTGATCTTCAAAGATTTTTCGTTTTCTGTGTCAACTTTGACAAGTTTTATTGGTACGAACTTAATTATGTGTTTTGCCTGGCTTTCCAGCTCTCTGACGTCAAAAACATACGTGCGAACATATGCGCCAAGCTTTTTACCGAGATTATACCAAACATCTTCCAACCATTTTTTATCCTTTTTATAAATGTATTCTGTAAGTTCGCCTATTATTTCAACAGGTAAAGGAAGACCATCCATAGATTTAACAAATTGCGAGAGAATGGCAGAAGATTCGACGTCTTCAGCGTCCATGCTAGAATTCAAAAGGCGCAGTTCTGTTTCAAGCAGTTGATTGGCTAAAGAGTATTCAGTAATATTTCGCTTTTTGGATTCTTCTGAAAGCTTGGCAGCAACCTCATCATTAACGGCTATAGTTGTCCTTCCCATCAAAAGTGTTTTGTAATTATACAGATATATATCTTCTTTTTTAAAAAGACTTTAAATTAATTTTCAGTTAATTTTTGTATACGATTGTATATTTATATATACAAAACCTTTTATATTAATCAGTATTTTTTTATTACATTATGGTCAATGAAACAGGTTTTCTATTACCAAAAGTTTCGAGGAGGACGTTTTTAAAACTTATAGGAGCGGCTGGCATGGCTACTGCCGTTTATAGTGCTCTTGGAAGCGGCACTTTAAGGGCTCTGACGCAATCTTCCAGCCAGCCCGCAAATCCTTCTGTGGTTAAGATAAGGACAGCTCATGTTAACAACTGTGATGGTTCATGCGGTTTGCTGGCTACCGTATACAACGGAACGATCATAAAATTTTCTCCCGCGACATTTAACGATCCTGACTTTCCGCCAAGGATATGTCTCAGGGGGCTTTCACAGGTCACATATGAGTATCATGCGGACAGGTTGAAATATCCTATGGTACAGGTAGGAGGAAGGGGCAGCGGAAAATGGCAGCAGATATCGTGGGATGATGCCACTTCTCTAATAGCCCAGAAGTTCCAAGAAATAGCAGCAAAATACGGCTCAAAAGCAATCTACATAGCTCCTTATACAGGAAACCTATCTGTGATAAACGGATTAATCGGCGTAGGCTACAGGTTCGCTAGCGTCATTGGCGCTAGCGCTGGCGACTTCGAAGGCGACAATGAAGGCGATTCTGCTTCGCCCGCAGGAGCTGTGGAAGAACTTGGAGCTTTTGATGGACATGAGTTAAACGATCTGCTCAATTCTAACATGATAGTGCTTTGGGGGAACAACTTGGCTGAAACTGACATCCCTGACATGCGGTTTGTACTAGATGCCCGTGACAACGGAGCTAAAGTCGTTTACATAGATCCGAGGTACACACCTACTGCTGCCGTTGTAGATCTCTGGGTACCATTGAGGCCAGGAACAGACGGAGCGCTCGCGCTTGGCATGATGAACGTAATAATAAACGAAGGTCTGTACAATTCAAAATATGTACTTAATTATACTGTGGGTCCTTTTCTGGTTAATCAAAAAAATATGCTGTTTTTGAGAGAAAAGGAGGTAGTTCCAAACGGGTCTGGCAAGTATATGGTTTATGACACTATCACCGGTTCCATAGTGCCTTTTGACACGCCAAACATATCCCCAGCTCTGACCGGAAACTATCAAACTAATAACGGAATTCCTGTTAAAACGGCTTTCCAGATGCTTACCGAGCTTGTAAATCAATATCCACCATCCACTGTTGAAAGCATTACCGGCGTTCCTGCAGATACAGTGAAAGTCCTTGCGGAGGAGTTCGCAAAGGCCAATCCAGCGGCTATAAAGGCTGGTTTTGGAGGGATATCGCACTGGTATTATGGCGACCTTACATACAGGGCTCTGATAACGCTTTCTGCATTATGCGGATACATAGGGGTGCATGGTGGCGGCGTTACAACTTATAACGGAGCTCTTCTCGATGCGGCCATAGACCTGACAGATTGGCTCACGCCTGATGGCAAACAGTATAACTACATACCTCCCCTGAGCTTTGCTGACGAAGTTTTTAAAGGAAACATCAAGGCTGCATGGTTCCCGCTTGACAATTTTATAAACCAGCAGGGAGATGCCAACAAAACGATAAAAGCCATCCAGCAGCTGGATTTCGTTGTGGTCTCTGACGTTTTTATGACACCCACTGCTCAATACGCTGATGTGCTTTTGCCAATGGCCACTCAGTATGAGAAAGAGGACCTGCTTCTGGGCGGAAACTTCTTTTTGCAGTACGTTCCAAAGATAGTCGAACCTCTCTGGGATTCAAAATCAGACCTCGAGATTTTCTCGATGGTCGCTGAAAAGATGGGCTATGGGTCATATTTTAACGGCACGGCTGAGGACTACATAAAACTGGTTCTCAGTGGCCTCCCTTCAGGGACAACTCTTGACGATATAAAGGCGAATGGAGGGGTTATGAGGTTAAAGGAAGAAGATTTCGCCACCGCTTCATATCAGCCAATAACAAAGCCTTACGTCCCGTTCTATCAGCAAAACTTTCCGACCCCTTCGGGTAGGATCGAGTTTTACGTGGAGTCTGTAGTTCCATATTATGGCACTGGACTTCCAATATACAAGGAACCATATGAGGCATCACCAAGCAATCCTCTTTATACGAAATACCCGTTTGTTTTGATAACTTCCCATACAAGGTTCAGGACCCACACTCAGTGGGACAATCTGGCATGGTTGCTGGAAATAAACCCGCGTCAGTTCGTTGAGATAAACCCGCTAGATGCGGTTAAGAAAGGAATAAAGGATGGGGACAGAGTAAAGATATACAACGACAGGGGATACTTTGAAACCGTTGCACGCGTAACCCCTGGAGTGAGGCCGGGAGTTCTGAACGTGTACCAGGGTCACTGGCAGGATTTCCCGAAGGGCACGGTTAACATGGTAACGTCTCAGGCTATCAATCCAGCGCAATCAGTCGTGTACCTTTTCCAGTCAAACACGCCATATTTTGACGTACTTGTCGATATAGAAAAGGTGAGCGACTGATGACTAAATACGGAATGGTAATAGACCTAAGCAGGTGTGTTGGCTGTCAGTCATGCGCGGTTGCTTGCAAAGAAGAGAACAACGAACCTCTTGGAATATGGTGGAACAGGGTCCTAACTGTAGGAGGTGGAGAACATATAGACGTGCCAGAAGGCGAGTACCCTGACTTGAGCATGCACTATCTGCCCCTGGCGTGCCAGCACTGTGAGGACGCACCGTGTGTAAAAGTATGTCCAGTGTCCGCAACTTATAAAAGGAAAGAAGACGGAGTTGTGCTGGTTGACTTTAACCGCTGCATAGGGTGCAGGTACTGCATGGCCGCCTGTCCCTATGGAGTAAGGAACTTTAACTGGGGAGAACCGGTTTACGCCCCGGGGGTTGACTTCCCTGTAGGGCATCAGGGAGACCACTACGATAAATACAACCCTGACAGACTCGTTTACACGCCAAAGAGGCCTAAAGGGGTTGTAGAAAAGTGCACGTTCTGCGTTCAAAGGATAGACAACGGCGAGGTACCGTTCTGCGTAGAAGTTTGCCCTGTAGGGGCCAGAGTTTTTGGGGACCTCGACGATCCGAACAGCGAAGTCTCGTCGATAATAAGGAACGGAAACGCAGAGCAGCTACTCCCGGAGCTGGGAACAAACCCCCAGGTTTACTATGTTCCGCCCTATCAGAAAAAGGACATCATTCCTCCTTTTGCCAACCAGAGCTCCGTAAACGCTAACGAAAGCGTCATAGCGCCTGAGGCCAGCATCTTGGAACAAGCAGAACAGAACGGGTATGTGCCGGGGTTTGTGCTCCCTGAAAAGAAAAAGGGTGATTGAGAATGGAGAAAGGAGTTTTAGGACGCGTCGATAATAAAATTTTCTACGCGATAGTTGCTGTGCTTAGCACAATAGTGATCGTTGGGGCAATAGCTTGGGCCCTCGAAATCGAATACGGTTTGATACTGACAAACATGAGAAATGTGGTCTCATGGGGGCTCTACATTTCTACATTTGCCTGGTTCGTTGGTGTGAGCGCTGGAGGGCTCATACTTTCATCTTCTGCAGCTGTTTTCAAGATCGAGTCCTGGAAACCTGTTTCTAAAGTAGCGAGCTTTGTATCAGCTGTTGTTATAGCGGCTGCAGCGCTCATAATACTTCCTGACCTGGGAAGGCCGGACAGGATACTTAACCTGATAATATACGCTCATTTGTTTTCGCCCCTCATCTGGGACTTTTCAATAATCACTACATACTTTATAATATCGACTCTGGAACTGGGGTTGCTGATATCGGCTGACATGCTGAAAAAAGCAGGTAATGAGAAAGCTGCCAAGAAAAGGGAACATTATGCTGTCGGACTGGCCTTCGTGGCCCTTCCAGTTGCCATATTCACACACTCAATAACAGCATGGATATTCGGGTTGCAGATAGCTAGGCCGTGGTGGAACACGGCTTTGCTGGCTCCCGCTTTTGTAGCCTCAGCTCTAGTATCCGGGCTTGCACTTGTGCTGCTGGTGCTTCAGGTAAACAGCAAACTGAAGCTTGTTGAGCTGAAACTCGATGACAAAACCAAGGCCCTCTTTTCAAAACTCCTCCTTGTCTTTATACTGGTGGATATGTACCTGCTCTTCAGCGAATACTTGACGATAACGTGGCCCGGCGTTCCAAGCGAGCTTGCAGGGCTTTATACCATGTTCTTTGGACCTTACTGGTACATAGGGTGGGGGCAGTGGATCCTCGCCTTTTCTGCTGTCGCAATTCTGGCAAAGCCCGGTTGGCGCACTTCCAGCAAAGCTATAACAGCGGCTTCAGTTTTGGCTCTGATTGAAGTCTTCTTCTACAGGCTCAACCTCGTTATACCGGGTTTCGTTCATCCGCTGATAGACTATCCACCGGGAATGCCGATAGGTGGAGGCGTAAGCACATCCTATGCCCTTTCAGGTTATTCTTTCCAGATTATAGGGCAGTATTTTCCCAGTCCCATTGAATGGGAAATAACAGCTGGATTCATTGCCGGAGTCGCGCTGGTTATACTGCTTGGTTTAAAGTATCTGCCGCTGGGTAGCTCTGAATGAACGGATTAGAAAGGGAAGAGGCAATTTCAAGAGCCATAGCGTATCTAATGTTTTCAAAGCTTTTTTACAAACCCGAAAAGAGTACCGAAAGCATGATCGGACAGTTTTTAAAGATAGCAGAGATAGAAAGAGGTACAAAAATACCTGGTACTTTTTTGATAGATGAACTTGAAATTGAATATAACAGGCTATTTGTCGGGCCAGGTCATGTTCTCTGTCCGCCTTACGAATCAGTTTACAGAAAAGACAGGCCACCTCTTGAAAGAGGTCTGGTAATGGGCCCTTCTGTGGTTGACGTCCAGAGAAGGTACCTCGAGGCTGGGCTTCAGAAGTCAAAAGACTATAAGGACCTCCCCGATCACATAGCGGTAGAACTCGAGTTCATGCACTATTTATGCTTGAAAGAAGCTGAAGAAATGAACGAAAATTGGGTAAAGATGCAAAGGGATTTTCTAAGGATGCATATAAAGCCGTGGTACAGGGAGTTTGTGCGGTGCATTGAAAAGCATACAAAAAGCGAATTTTACCTCACGCTTGCAGAAGAACTCGAGAAATTCCTCGAAGAAGAGATAAACGTCCTGGTCGAGGGTTAAATGAGGGTTAACGTAAAGCTGGTGAACGTCGGCGAAGACGCTTCTGCTGCAATCAGGTCATGCGTTGAGCAGAATTATGCAGCATTTGTAAAATTCATAGACGAAGAGATCAGGCCTGAAAGGTATGAGGCTTTGCTTGTTGTCGGAGCGAGAGATGTTGCTGAAGGTTTTGCTGCAGCTGAAAGCATAGACACAGCAGGCATGGATGCGGCTGAAATCCTTTACCATACCTGCGCAAAAATAGGAAAGCTCTCAGGCTCAGATGCTATCACTGCAAAGACAGAATCTATGTTCAGGAGCCCAAACCTTTCACGGAGGGAGTTCATAGCCGGCATAACGCGTGGTTATCAGTTATTTTCAGAGTACCCTTTGATAAACGACTCTCTATGCGAAGCTAGATATGGCTGCATGAAGTGTATAGAAGCTTGTCCGGAGAAAGCTCTGAGCTTCAGCGGAAGCCTCGTGCTTGACAGTTCAAGGTGCACTAAGTGCGGCCTGTGCGCAGCCTCGTGTCCTGTTGCTGCAGTTCAGATGCCTAAGTTCTCAGAAGACGCATTCATAGGTTTACTTGAAGGGTTGAACAAGGTGTACGCACCGAGAAGGATCCTGGTGCTTACAGAAAGCGACGAAAAGCATATCCCTTATGTGCATGTTGAAAAGCTCGAGACAAGGACCATAAGCATCAGGTGGATACTTATGGCTTTAAAATCAGGGCTGGACCTACTAATCATTAGGGGGTCCGTAAGCGAGGACGTTCAGAGGGCCTTAATAAATTTAAAAAACCTAACAGGCAGAGTTCTACTGATCAAGAACGAAAACCTGGAAGATATAATCAAGGAACATGAATTTGAAGCTTCAGGGCTAGAGGCTATCGGGTTCAGCCGTTCTGACTACTGGTTTAATTACATAGTCTCAATCAACAGCGTAATAAAACAGGGAACCGAGGTAGAAGGGCTCAGTCTTACAGAAATGAAAGTTTCTGAAACGTGTACGCTTTGCGGGGCATGCTCAAGCGAATGCCCGCGCAACGCTCTCAGGATAGATCTCTCTGGAGAATTGGGAAAACTCGAATTTAACACGTCTTTATGCACAGGTTGCGGATTCTGCGTAAACGTTTGTCCTGAAGGTTCTATTGAGATTTATGGGCAGAAAAGGGTAAACACGAAACCGGTCTCAGTTTATCAGGATGAACTCGTAAGGTGCGCCCGGTGCGGTAAACCTATCTACAGTAAGAAATTTTACGATCGGCTTGTAGCTAAGCTGGGGAAAGAAGATCCGATGCTAAAATACTGTAACGAATGTAAGCAGAAGTTGATTTATGAACGGTTATTCAGAAAAAACCAGAAATAGTTTATCTTGTTGAAGATTATAATAGAAAGGTTAAACTGTAACTTTGCACAAGTTACGTATTACACATAGTTTATGTCTAGCTTTTCCATCAAAAGCCTTGATTTCCTTGGTATCTCCGAAGTGACCCATCTGCCGTTAATTTCCATTTTAAATACCCTTGACAGGTGCAATAATACATCCCTTGGCGAATAATTGTTCAGCATCCCCTTTTCCAGCAGGGTATTATAAACGCGGCAGTAAAGGAGGAGGGCAACGAAGTTTATCAGGAACCAGCCCTCAAGCTGGTAGTTGTCCCTCATGTATGACCTGTCAGCATTGAGCACATTCTTGAGTACATCAAATGCCTGCTCCACATCAACCCTGTTCTTGAGAAGGCCGTATATTTTCTCTTCACTGTATGGAAGGTTTGTCTTTACTGCTATAGTGCCCTGCTGGTACTGCCTTTCAAAGAATGCATCTAGGTCTGATTTTTCACTTTTCAATTTTTTCAGGTAGGATGCCAGTTTCCTCCCGCTGTGGTAGATGTCGTCGTCCATGACATTATTTCCCTGCGCGGTACTTAAGGCGGCAGGAGAATTGAACCTGAAGGCCTTATGCTCCGGCCGGGATTTGAACCCGGGTCTTCGGCTCGAGAGGCCGACATACTTGGCCAGTCTATACGACCGGAGCTATTTTTATTTAATATCATGTATTTTTAGGTTTTACTATAAGAACTGTCAAGCGATTGCTGCCAGAACTTTTTGACAATAGTGCATCTTTCAAAAAAAAGCACAAGTTAAAACATAAAGATAATGTAACGTACAAACTCCCATTTGTATTAAAAGGTAGCACCCTTCAACATTTTTTAAAAAACTTAAGTTTTTTAATTGCAATAATTGATGATTAATTTACAAAAGTTTAAAGCCTCATGACCTTTAGTTCATTTTTAATAATACTTCTTATATCTTTGGATACATCTTTTAAAAAATTTAAATATAACAAAATGATAAGCTTAGCCAGCATGAGCGGAAAAAAGGAGGAAAAAAACGAAACCGTTAATCTTCCTGCCGCCAAAAAAAGTTCCTCCATCCCGTGGTTAGCTGTTTTGGCTCTTGGAATGGGAATGCTGGTTTATGGTATTGCTGAAAGTTATGGTCCGGTAGCTGCAATAAGCAGCATAATCCCCTCTAAATTTTCATATCTAGGTTTTGGCCTTCCATACATAGCAGGCGGCGTCGGTTCTCTTCTGGCCGGCCTCATGACGGACAAGCTTGGAAGGCGAAATTCGTTCCTTACAGTTGCTTCGATGATAATATTAGGTGTTGCAATTTTTCTGGCTTTCCCTACGAACACAATAGCTCTAATATTATCATTTATCCTGATAGGTATGGCAGCAATAGGGCTTGAAACACCAATAATAACGGCGATCTCAGAGGCCGTTCCGGCCAAATGGAGGGGCAATATCGAAGTAGTAGTTCAGAACTTTGGAAATCTAGGCGTGGCTTTGGTTTTTATCCCTGCGTTGCTTGGTTTTAGCGCGGCGCAATCGGATCTGGCCTATGGAATATTATTTATAGCTCCTCTCATGGCGATGCTAATGGGTTACTGGGGAGTGAGGGAAAGCCTTCCTTGGATTTCAGCTAAAGAAGGTTCAAAAACCGAAATCAAAAAAGCTTGGGAAAACGTAGACAAAGGACACGTTGAATCAGTAGCGCCTACATCTCCTCTCTGGTTTAGATTTATTTTTATTACCGTTATAGGAATAGTTCAAGATGTTGCGTTTGTCTGGATAACTTATGACGTTGCATACTACTATTTTTCAAGTACGGTGGCTGATGTCGTGCCCGTTATAGGAGGAATTACCATGATGATTGTAGGAATTTCATTTGGCATATTTTTAGCACACAAGTTTTCGAGAAAATCAGCAACTACGTTTTCGTATGGGCTTTTGGTCGCTTTATGGGCAGTTTTGTGGATCTATGTAGATATAACTAAAAGCGCTTCAGGGCTCTTGCTTTTAGCGCTCATGACGATTTTGTTTGTCCCAACAGAACTCACCTGGGGTACCAGAGCGATGCTAACCCCTGAACTCTTCAAAACTGAACAAAGAGGAACTTACGTCTCTATAGTAAGAACACTAGTCTGGATAATAACTGGCTTAATAACTATGATACTCTCATATTATGTTCTTCCATTTAACATATCATCAGCAATAATCATGGTTATATTCATTACAGGATTTTTGTTGGCGTTAGCTTGGCAAATAAGAGGCTTTGAAACCGCAGGTAAAAGCCTTTCTGGACTAGATCTTTAAAGTTTTATTTTTTATTAAATAAAAGCAGATAATGATAAGGTAGATCTTTCTGTTTGACAAGCTCAAACCCGATTTTCTTCATATCTTCTATAGCATCTTCCTTTTTAACCCTCCACGGTGGACCAAAAAGCCTTTTTTCATTAAAGTCGAGTATAGCTATGGATTTTGCTATTATCTTTAAACTTTCAAGAATCGATTCCTTACATTCCCGTACTAGGTCATGATACACGTTTGCCATAAATACCAGGTCAAAATCCCCGTTTATACCTTTGCATAAATTTGCCTTAACCGTGTTTATGCCTTTGGCTTGCATATCTTTAAAATAATAGTCGTCGACATCAAAAGCATATACGATAGCCCCTTTTTCTTTAAAAGCGTATGAAAATCGACCATCCCCGGCTCCCAGGTCAGCAACTTTCATACCTTCTTTTATATCCAAGAATTCTACTATTTCGTTTATATCATAAGCAAACATCCCATGTCCTCCATGATGAAAGTGATGCATGAAAATAGATAAATTATTTATATATTAAACCTTTTGCAAAAAATTAAGATTTTCACATAAAGATTCAAAGGTTATATTCTGATCCGTATAAAAATATTATGTGCAGAAGGAAAAAACGCTAATAAGAGGAGTCGTTTCACTATTGGTCCTAGACATTTTGATGGAAGGGGAGCTTTACGGGTATGCGATAAGAAAAAAGCTTCTGCAACAGATCGACGAACCAATTCCAAGCGGTTATATTTACGTTATACTCAAGCACCTAGAATCGAAAAAATTTATAAGATCTACTGTGAAAAAATCGAATAATAGAACGATAAGAGTATATTCAATAACGGAAGATGGCAAAAAACTTCTTTTTGAGCACAGGAGCTCTCTAAAGAAATTGATAAAAATAGCTGAAAAGATACTGTCAGACCTAGAAAAGCTCAATTAACTCATCAGTTTCTCAGCGATTTTGTCATTAATATAAGGTGGTAACTTGCTATCTAAAACTAGCTTTAAAATCCTGTCGCCCTCATGCATCAATTTTTTAAAAGCTGTCCAGGTAAGAACGCAAACTAGCTTTTTCTCCCGTGCATCAACTATGCCAACTCTGTATTTTCTGCAGAACCATGCTACTCTATCATCGGCCTCAACAGCTTTAAATCCAGTGACCTTTACAAACCTGCCTTTAAAAGACGGGGTTCTGCCCCTGCTCAGTATAACCGCGTAGTAGTACCTTCTGTCATTTTCAGATATTTTCCAGTATTTATCTGCCTTTATAGCGTTCGTTATGTTATAAACGTCTTTATCCGAAATTTTATTAAAAATACTGGGTTTTTTCATAAAAGAGCTATGTTTGCCAGAACCTATAAACGTATTTTTGTTGAGTATAGATAGTTCTTACACATCAACTTTTTTATCCGTGCTGTAAATAAAATAAGCGTAATCAGCACCTGAAGGCACTGAAAGCTTTGTGATCTTAACGTATACAGAACCTATATTTTTGAAAGACGTTACAGCGTCTGCTACAGCCATCGCAACATCTTCTATTAGCTTGAATTCTTTTCCTTCGATTTTCTTCCTTATAATTCTAGCCATCTCGCTGTAACTAATCGTGGTATCCAAGCCTCCTCTGTAGTCTTCCTTTAGCTTTGCTTCAACGTCAACAAATATCACCCTTTCGAACAGTTCTTCGCCACTATCAACGCCTATTTTACATCTTAATTTTAGACCCTTTATCCCTATCTTGGAAACCATATGTTTTTTAATTCATGATGGTATTAAAACCGTTTCTATTTTAAGGTGTAATGTCAGATTTTTCACATAAAATTGATAACATAAAATATTAGAAAAGCCATCTTAGTAAATATCCCCCTCCCCCCTTCTATGCTTCTCCGCTTAAATATCATTTATAATAATATAATTCTAGATGAAAGAAAGGCTTGCGTTGCTTGATGAAGACGCCTCGGTTTTTTATAATTTTGAAGACGTACTGCTAAACGCCTCTACAAATCAAGATTACAGTCTTATCTTCAGTGATAATAATTACAGCATTCAGAGAAGAACTTATGAAATCCAGAAAATTTTTCAAAACAAAAAATACTTTGAGCGCGCTTCAGACTACTATAAAAAGCTGGTTACAGCGCCCAGGTGTTCTACTGGAAGCAAGCGTCTGGACAACCTCCTAAGAGGCGGCATAGAAACTTCTGCAATAACAGAGTTTTATGGGGAGTATTCTTCTGGAAAATCGCAGATATGCATGACTCTGAGCGTAATGTGCCAGCGCAAAAAAGAAGAAGGGGGTTTAGAAGGTGGCATTATATACATAGATACTGAAGGAACGTTCAGGCCTGATAGAGTTTCAGAAATAGCAAGCTTTAGAGGTCTTGACCCAAGAACAGTTCTAGATGGCATATTTTATACACGTATTGCGGATGTAGAAAGCCTTGAAGGAGCAATAGAAAGCTCGTTAAAGCTGGTAGAAGATCAAAAAATAAAGCTCGTAGTCGTAGATAGCCTTATAGCGCCTTTCAGGGCAGAGTTTTTAGGAAGAGAAAGCCTCCAAGAAAGGCAGCAAAGGCTCAACAGGGTCCTTTACAAGCTAAAAACGATCTCAGAAGCTTACGATCTTGCGGTAGTAGTTACAAACCAGGTAAGCTCGAACCCCAACCCGTTTGTTGGTGAGCGTTTAAGGGCCACAGGGGGAAATGTCATGGCGCACGCAACAACTCACAGGATCTTTCTTTACAGACAAGGTCAAAAGAGGTTTGCAAAGATAGTCGACAGTCCTAGTATGCCTCAAAGCGAAACTGAATTTAGCGTTGGGCCAGGTGGTGTGGAATGAGTTTCATAAAAGCCTCAGGAATAAGAAAATTCAACGTTCACGGGTTTTCCCCGATAGACGATTCTCTTGGGGGTTTAAATTCCGGTTCTTCTTACATAATTTTTGGAGATGCTGCTGAATTAGCCATGTACAGCTACATGATGAGCGTTGCAAACCTGGGACCAGTTCTTTATATAAATTCTACTGATTATTACTCTGAAAGGAACCTTATAGATCAGGAAACCATAGGATCGTTGTCAAAAGCGTCAGGGCTTGACCCGGACTCGGTTCTAGATAGAATATATGAAGTTTCCGCTCACAGTTCCGAGAGGCTTGCGCTTGCTGTAAAAACGCATCTAAGGCCAGGCTTTTCGCTTTATGTGCTACACGGGCTAAATTCTTTTATAGACGATAAGAAAAGTTCAGACGAAGCTTATGCTAAAATTTTAAGAACGGCCGTTTCTTCGAACGCCCCTTTTTTATCGGTGACGAAAGGGGAGAAGGATCCGATCGCTACAGATTTCATGATTTCTTCTGCGAATTACATAATAGGGCTTTGGTCGGAAGAGAGCGGCATTTCTTTAGAGGTTCTGAAACCCTTTCAATTTCAGAAGTCTTACGGGTGGGATAAGATGGGCAGGTTGACTAAGCCGTTCAGGGAAAGATACGAAGAATACCTAGCGTTTTTAGAAAAAGAGTTTGAACCCCTTCTGAGGGGAGAAACAAAAGAATCTTTTGAAGAATTAAAAAAACTCTGGAGCTCAGAAATAGCTTCAATGAGCTCTCTGATGACTGCACAGGTATCAGACGCCATGACTTTTGTGGCCATCATAAGGCTTATGCAAGAGGTAGAAAAGTTAAAGAAAGAAATCAAAAACAATAAAAAATGAAGGGCTGGCTTTTTGATGTATATTACAGAAACGGGAAAGTTTATATCTGGAATTTAAGCGAAGGCGGCACATTCAGAAAATTAACGTTAGACTATAATCCATATATAATTTTAGAACCATTAGAACAGTCAATCGTACAGGATTTATCAGAAGCTTTCGAAATAGAAATTGTAAGAAAAAAGCTCATGAACGGCTCAGAAAAGGATATGATTCTGGTTAAGCCGCCCTGGGAGCTTTACGAAAAAACGCTCAAGCTGATAAGGGCTGATAAAAGGGCAAAGCTTTACGACGATCTAAAGCCGGTTCAGAAGTTCCTGTTTAACGAGCTTAAGGTTGAGCCAGGAAGGAGAATAGATGTTGAAAGTCTGAAGCCTTTACCTCTTGGCTCAGATCCTGAACCGATGCCATTATACGTTGGAAAAGATCCAGAAGCTGACATAGCATGTAATGTGGATTGCAACGAGGTGCTGAAGAGGAGCGATGATCCTGTTGACGCTTATCAGGGATCGTGTGCTGGAAGGATTTCTATGAACAGAAAAGCGACATGGTTTGAATGTTCTAAAGAGGGTCTTGCGTATCTGCTCGAAAGAAGCGCTTTTGCATTCCTGCCCCTGGGCCTAGCTGCAAGATGGAGCAGCAACCTGGTGATAGACTCGCGCAACGCATACACACTGATTTTAAAAGGTTACGCTGTTCCAGAAATTAACTATACAGAGCCTGTAGAAAGGCTAAAAGATTTTCTGTACAGGGATAGAGGAGGTTACACGATACCTGCTCCATCTTCAGGAGTCTACTTTAACGTAGCAGTTATAGATTTTGAGTCAGAATATCCTAATATAATAGTAAAAGAAGGCATTAGCTATGAAGGTCATGGATGGCTTATACCTGAAGTTTTATCAGAATGGATAAAACGCAGGTTAGAATTCAAAAGGCTTGCAAAAATTGAAAAAGACCCAAATAAAAAAGAGCTTTACAAAGCCAGATCCGACTCCCTGAAAATTCTTCTGGTAAGCGAATATGGAATTTCTGGGTGTTCGTTAAACAGGTTCGGTAACCATTTTGCGTTCGAAGAAATTAACAGAATTTCTCGGGAAATCATGGTTAAGGCAAAAGAAACCGCAGAAAGCATGGGATTTTCTGTAATTTACGGCGATGTAGATTCAATTTTCGTTTATAAAAGCGGATCTGGAGAAAATGAGTACAAGGAGCTCGCTAAGGTTATTTCTGAAAGAGCTGAGATTCCAGCCGCTTTAGATAAAATTTTTAGATCTATCGCTTTTATGCGAACGAGGAGCGTTAAAGGTTTAACAGCAATAAAGAGGTACTTTGGAATAACAGAAGATGGTGAAATAGAAGCCCGTGGTATAGAATTAAGAAGGTCAGATACACCAGAGCTCATAAAAGCTTTTCAGAAAGAGCTGATAGAGTCAATCTACGCTTGTAACAGTTATGAAGAAGCACAAAAAAGGGCTTTAAATTTAGCGCCTGTAATTTTAAGTAAATATATAGAAATTATAAGAGAAAAATCGGTAAAAGCTGATTCGCTGGTAATAAACAAAAGGTTAGGCAAAGATCCTTATAGTTACAAAGCAAACGTTGCACAGAAAATTTTGGGCTTGACGCTTGGAGCTAAAGCCGAAGAGAAAATATCGTTTGTACTAGGGAGAAATGGGCCAGAACTGGATCTAGAAAATTATGATTGGAAAAAATACTATAAAATGATATTCAGAGCAGCCGAGACCGTGCTAGCGCCCCTGGACATACGCCCTTCTTTAGAGCTAAGGCTGGACGCTTTATGATCAAAAATCCATTTTAACAAATAAAGCGAAATAACTTCTCATTTTTAAAGTCCAAACGACTTCAGATCAAATACATTTACAGCGTGCCTGAATGTTATATTTTCAAGCATTAGGTTCATACTTTAAGATAGGCTGAAATGTAACCAACTTTATAAAGGCAATTTAAAATTTCTAAAGTTTCCTGTCGTTCATAGTCCAGCGTGTACTTCTTCACACTGTAGCCTGTAGCTTTAACGACTCCATTTTTTTCGAGAAACTCGAGGTCTGAACGAAGGCTCTTTCTCCTGATACCCGTCTTTCTTTCCAAATAATACAGCGATAAAGGTTCGTTGAATTCCGCTAAAACCTTTATAATCCTCAATCTGCCTTTGGATCCCAGAACTTCTTCAGCGTTCATATATATTTAAAGATCATCAAACGGATATTTTATTTTTATCAGAGCTTGTCCAAAAGGCCCTCAAGAAAGTTCGTTAGGTTTTCAACAGGAACACCGCTTATCCCTATCTTCGTAAGCCCCTTAATGTCTACAACCCCCCTGTCGCCAAGATCCTGCAGCATTTCAAGAAATTTCGACATATCAACGTCGCGTTTTTTGTTTAGTTCTTTATAAACAAAATATATCTTGTCAAGCGAAACATAGGCTTCGACGCTTTCTTTCAGAGCCAAGGCAACTGCCAAAAGTACTTTTCTGAGATCCTGATCCATGTTTGATATTTCTTCTTGAGTTACAGAAAGTGACGTGTAGCTGATGGCTTTCCTTATGTGTTCTATCGTGATTTTCTGGCAGTTCTGAGCATCGCATATAGAACCAGCATTTAAAAGCACATCAATGGCATATCTTATATCGCCGTTAACCGGAGGAGAGCTTGTAACCTCTGATAAATACTCGACCACTTTTTCATCTATAACCCCTGGTTTAATAGCTTCTTCAACCCTTCTCTGGATTATGTCGAATATTTGCCGTTTAGTGTAACGCTCAAAAACTATTATCCTGTTGCCCAGCGAACTTGCTTCTGACCGATCCAAGCTTTCTCTAAATTTTGTGTTTTTTGCTGTGAGTATAACTCCAGCTACAGGGATATCTTCAAAAGGTAAAAGTTCATTGAGCCTTGTTAAATTGTATATTATGGGTTCTTTGGTCTTCAAGAGGAGATAGTCCACGTCGTCTATCATAATGACGGCTTTTGCTTTATCTTCTTTCAGTTTGGTCAAAGTAGCAAGCAGCAGCTCCTCTGGGCTGTAACTTGCAGAATAAACTTCTGGGGTCAAGCTCCTGCAAACGTGTCGGAAGACAAGGATCCTTGTAGCCCCGTGCTGCCTGGGGTTCACATAAGCAAACCTTAAATCGTCTTTTTTTAAATCTCTTGCAAGCTTGAGCAAAGTTACAGTTTTTCCTGTCCCAACGTCACCTACTATCTGTACGGCTGTGCTGACTGATGAATGCTCGCTTTCTAAGAGGGCCTTTTTTATGCTTTCAAACTCCTTTTCTCTATGAGGGAGTATGTTAGGCACATAAGTGGGCAAAAGCTTTGATCTATCCTTGAAAACGTTGGTCACAGTTCATTTATAATTTAATGAAGATATAAATTTAAAGCATGTATCTTGTGCTTTCAAATTAATCTTATCTTGCTTTCAATTGTTGTATTTATTTCCACAATGCTTAAATTTTCCTGTAAAATACAATATGTAACTGGGCCCGTAGCTCAGCCAGGTAGACGCGAGGCCTAAAGCATCGGGCTTTTAACCCGAGGGTCGTGGGTTCGAATCCCACCGGGCCCGTACATTTTTATAATTTTTTAGCTATAAAGCAAAGTTTTTAAGTAAAAAGTTGAATAATTTATTCATGAGCCTTTCTGAAGTTAAACTCAGGGTTGAAGAAGCTAAAGGCAGAGATGTTGGAAGGTTTATAGCAAGGATACCTCAAAAGGTTATGAGACAACTTGGCGTTTCTGCAGGAGATTACATAGAAATAACAGGTAAAAGCAGCGTTTACGCACAGGTCTGGCCCTCTTATTATGAAGATGAAGATAAAGGAATAATAAGGTTAGACGGCACTCTGAGACAAGGGGCAGGCGTAGGAATTGGAGATGAAGTAAGAGTAAAGAAAGCAAGGATATCGCCAGCTCAGAAAGTCGTTATAGCGCCTATAGAAGTTCAGGTTCAGGCAGACCCTGAATACTTTAAAGAGGAATTCCTGTTAGGCAAACCGGTTTGGAGAGGTTCCGTAATAGTGATACCTTATTACAGCGAATCACTAAAGTTCATGGTAACTTCAGTTTCCCCTGGACCAGTAGCTTATGTAAATGAAGATACTGAAATTGAACTTAAAGAAGAACCCGTAAAGGAAGTTCAGGTGCCTGTAGGCAAAATATCTTGGGAAGATATAGGAGACTTAGAAGATGCAAAGAGAAAGATAAGGGAAATGATAGAGCTACCGCTCAGACACCCTGAAATATTCAAACACCTTGGGATCGAGCCTCCAAAGGGCGTGCTGCTGATAGGTCCTCCTGGAACAGGTAAGACCCTGCTTGCAAAGGCTGTTGCGAGTGAAGCTAACGCGTACTTTTTGACTTTAAACGGACCTGAAATAATGAGCAAGTATTATGGTGAATCAGAACAGAACCTTAGAAACCTGTTTGAAGAAGCTAAGAAGAACGCACCTAGCATCATATTCATAGATGAAATAGATGCAATTGCTCCCAAGAGAGGGGAAGTTACGGGCGAAGTTGAAAGAAGGGTTGTAGCCCAGCTTTTAACCCTGATGGACGGCCTTCAGGAAAGGGGTCAGGTAGTTGTCATAGGAGCTACAAACAGACCTGATGCTGTGGATGAGGCTCTGAGAAGGCCGGGCAGGTTTGACAGAGAGATATACATAGGCATGCCGGACAAACAGGCAAGGAAAGAAATACTCAGCGTTCACCTTAGGAATGTGCCCCAGTGCGGAGACGAAGAAATCAGCAAAAAGATCTGTTCACAAGACGATAAAATAGACTTGGATGAAATAGCTGAAATGACAAATGGGTATACAGGTGCGGACATAGCGGCTTTGGTTAAGGAAGCTGCGATGATGAGGTTAAGGGAAGCCATTGATAACAAAGAAATAGATCCCGAACAACCAACGATCCCTCCTGAAAAACTGGGCAAGATAAGGTTAAGAAGGAGAGATCTTTTAGAGGCTATAAAGTACGTTCAGCCAACTGTTTTGAGAGAAGTTATAGTCGAAGTTCCAGAAGTTCACTGGGACGATATAGGAGGTTATGATAAGGTCAAACAGGAACTCAAAGAAATGGTTGAATGGCCATTAAAATACCCCAAGTACTTTGAAGAAATCGGCACGGAGCCTCCAAAAGGAATACTACTTTATGGGCCTCCAGGAACAGGGAAGACGCTTTTAGCAAAAGCAGTAGCTACGGAAAGCCAGTCTAACTTTATAGCTGTTAGAGGTCCAGAAGTTCTCAGCAAGTGGTTTGGGGAAAGCGAGAAAGCGATAAGGGAAATCTTCAAGAAAGCAAGGATGGCTGCTCCGTGTGTTGTTTTCTTTGACGAAGTAGATTCAATAGCGCCAGCAAGGGGCACAAGGTTCGACAGCGGCGCAACGGACAGGATAGTAAACCAGTTGCTTGCTGAAATGGACGGAATAGCTCCATTAAAGAACGTAGTTGTGATTGCTGCAACAAACAGGCCTGATATAATAGACCCAGCCCTTCTCAGGCCAGGGAGGTTTGACAGGCTTGTTTACGTTCCACCGCCGGACGAGCCAGCTAGATTCGAAATACTAAAAGTTCACACAAGAAAGTTGAAAGTTTCAGATGAAATAAAGGCCAACGACTTTTCATACCTTAAAGAGCTCGCAGCGAAGACAGAGGGTTATACAGGAGCAGACCTAGCTTCTCTTGTAAGAGAAGCGGCCATGTTAGCTCTGAGGGAGAGCGTGGAACAGAAGTTAGAACATGCCAAACCCATAGAAAAGAAGCACTTTGAAGAGGCTCTGAAGATAGTTAAACCTTCGCTAACAAGGTCTGATATCGAAAGGTATGAAAAGCTTTCAGAAGATATCAAGAGAACAATACGATAATAAAAATATAGCAAGCATAGCGCTAAAAAATTAGTAAATTTTTGACAATCCTAGTAATAAAAGTTTATATTTTTTAAGTGTATAATTACGATTGTGCCCATAGATCTTACTCCTTTAAGAGTCCTTTCAGCATCAGGGATCATAGCGCATCTTAGTTTGGCATCTTCTTTTCTTGGAACGATAGCTCTCGCTTTAGTTCTTGAGTACAAATATCTGAGAACAAAGGATCAGGATTATCTTCACAAAGCTAGGATGTTTTCTGTAATCTCTACAATAATATTCGGGGTAGGTGCTGCATACGGCACGTTTGTTGAATTTGGGCTTGTTACAGTATGGAGCAACTTTATAGCTATGATTGGGGCCGTCGCTCTTCCTTTCTACCTCGAGCTATTTGCTTTTCTCTTTGAAGTTGTTGTTTTACCGATTTATACTGTAACTTGGGATAAAATAAAGAACGGGCGATTGCACTTTCTTATAGGTATAATAGCAGCTTTTGGAGGTTACTGGAGCGCTTATAATATACTGGCCGTCATGGCGTCACTTTCAATGCTTCCTCCTGGGCTCAAGATAGTAAACCTTGCACAGCAGGGCCAATCAATATCTAGAGCTATAACGTACATGCTGGTCTGGAGTTCCCCAACTCAGATGTTAAATATGTACTGGTCTGGTGCTCAGATATTTATCTTCCACGGCATACTGGCAGCTGTTATTGTAAGCTGGTCGCTCGTAGCTGGCGTTTACATATACAAATATGTAAGGGATAAGGATCCGGTAAGAAAAAAGGTGCTCAATCTGATGCTGATCCCTCTTGCAGCCATTACAGGTATTCAAGGACTTGTGCTTGGACATTTCCAGGGCGAGCTAGTTATTTCTGAAGATCCACTCAAGTTAGCAGCTATGGAAGGTATGTACTGGAATGGGCTCAAAGTCGACCCGCTTACCAGCTTTGTTGCATACGGGACTTTAAACCATCAGTTCTGGGGTTACTATAGTTGGCCAGCCAGCATAAGGCCACCAACTTACGTAACTTTTGCTTACCTTATAATGATGGTCGGTTTCGGGATTGTGTTAGGTGTATTGGCACTCGCTCTGGGGCTTGATTACGCTTTTGGAGAAAATTTAAAGAAAATAGGCTTTGGATGGCTTTATAAGCTGCAACCTTTGCTTGAGAAGGTTTCTCAGTACCTTATTCCTTTTTCGGGCATAATGGCAGGTATAGGAGGGGCTTTAACAACAGAAAGTGGCAGATTCCCTCTAATATTTGTATCAAGTGTTCCATCGACTTCAGGTCCTCCAGAGATAACAGGCGTTCCAGTTTCTGCGCTCGTTAACGTGGCACTTAACATGCCCGTTTGGGAAATCGCTTTGCTTGTTATCGTAGCCCTTGCTATACCATTTGTGGCCGTTTACGGGATCTGGGTTTATGTAAACAGGAGGTGAAAAATATGGTTGCAAGCACTACGGTTGTAGCCGGTTTGCTTTCATGGGCGTTTGACGTTCACCTGCCTTTAGTTTACACTGTTTTGGGAATACTCTGGATAACTCCGTTTATTGAATACATTGGTGGTAAAAAGATGGACAGCAGGTATTCAGATCTGGTAAAGGTAATGCTAAATTACCTGATAGCTGTGTATGCAATAGGCGGCGTGTTTGGTACAATAATAACAGTTTTTCTTGCGGGCTTAATGCCAGTTTTCACAAATTTAGCAGGTATAATCTTATGGCCTGTATGGGCCACAGCTATAGTCGCGGGGGTCATAATAACAATACCTGTAATAGGAATGTACTACAGAACATATCAGAGATGGAGTTATAAGAACCATGCAATTTTAGGCATATTGCTTGCAGTATCAGCTTCTTTGATTCCTCTTATGTTCAGGCTTGTATTTGCTTACACGGCTTACCCTGTGGGCACATCTATAATGCCTGATCCTTCGTCAATAATAGGGTTCGACCTTTCAGTCAACGTTTTCAAAGCGTTCATGAATCCACTGTATTTGCCGCTATACGCTAGCACGATGAGCGCAGCTTTAGCTTTTACAGGTTTAATGATGATATTCGGATTCAGCGTTAGGTATAAAGGTTTACCTCATCAGGACCTTGGGATTTCGATAGGTAAAAGGATAGCGATGGTATTTGGCATACTGTATGGCATCTTTGCATCAATATACCTTTATGAAGTTTATGAAAACTCCGCAACAATGGCGTGGTCTATATTTGGCAGCCCGCCACCTTATCTGCCTGCTGCGCTTCAGCCTGTATTTAAGCCAACTTATTTCTTAAACAGCGAATTCTATGTTACTGTTTCTCTTGCAATTCTTTCATTCTTAGTTCTTATTGTGCTCTACTTTAAGCACAACAGAACTCTAGGTATAATTTTAGGACCGATTTCAGTAGCTGTTCTTGACCTCGCGGAGACCATAGACCTTTTGGCTCATGCTCCCTATGCAGTTGTACCCCCTGTTAATGTGGCTGAAAGTTTAATCAACGCATATGGAGTTCAATTCGCTCTGACAGTAGCAAAAACGCTTCAGGTATCAACGCTGTCAACTGTTCTCGACTTTTTGGCGCAGCTGATGAACGAAATGCCTTCCTTGCTTTATCTTTCCCTTGCCATGTTTGCGTTCTTTAACGTACTTCTAGTCATAGTAGTCTATCTTGCATTAGCATGGAGAGAAAAATAAAAAGATTAAAAGCTTATTACTTCATAACCTTGGTTAACAAAGTTAGCAAGCCTTTCGCCTGTTGGCTGCAGGTTTAAACCGAGCCTTGTTAGCTGTTCTTTTATGTTTTTAGAAGACGCATAATTTACGCATGCGCTATCAACGTGTCCATTTTTTAAAAGATAATTGAAATTTTCAAGATCCTGCCCTGATATGCTTGTCAAATACTCTTCTCCCGGGCCATAAAATATAACCTTCAGATCATCGTATCTTTTATTCATAGCAGACCTTGTAGCTATTGTTAGTGCAAGGCTAAACCTTTCTGGATTTTCTTTTCCAGTTATTATAAAAAACAGGACTTTCATGCAACAACGATCGAATATCTCTTATTTATGCGCTTTTGAATTTTTTACAAAACACATTCTAAAATATAAAAGGGAATAACTTTATATATATGAAGCTTCAATCATTAAGTGATAAAAGAATGGATGATTTCGAACCGTTTGTGTATACGAACGAACTCATACCGGAGGAAATAACAAAAGAAACTGCAAGGGTTTTTGTCAAGCTTGAAACAAGAAAATACAACAAGCCTACAACGGTAATACAGTTCTCTGATCCAAAGGGTATAAACATAGATGAGATAGCTAAAAAGCTAAAAAAGAAGCTGGCATGTGGCGGAACAGCTAAGGATGAGAGCGTAATACTACAGGGAGATCACAGGGATAAAGTTGTTCAGTATTTGGTAGAGCTTGGCTTTAAACCGGAAAACATAGTAATGCAATGAAGAGATCTGGTAAAATAAAAGTCTGTCCAAGATGCGGATCCCCTCTTTATCCTCTTTCTGAAATAGTATCAGGAGCATCGACGAATTATTATTATTGCAAAAGATGTGGTTATAAGGGGGCTTTATACATAGAGATAAGTTATGAACCCTCTAGTAACGCTCAATGAAAGCTTTAGTAAAAACGAGATATCCGAAGATATTTATAAAAAAATATCGGATTCTGTAAAAAAAGTAAACGATGCAATTCTTTATGTAGAAAAGTCATCTGGCATCAAATATCCTGAGTGGTACATATATCCAAAAGCTATTGCAATGAAGACCCCTGTGGGCGAGTCGTCAATAATTTATTCCAGGTTTTTTCCTTTTAGCTACCAGGATGTTTTATATACTCTTGTGCAAGTAACTCCGCCTTTAGTTCTGTATGCGTCTAAGGATACCCTGCTTGCGGTAATTGCGCACGAGTTCCTTCATTATATAAACTTTGTAGCCAGCATCAAAAGTTTTACTATATCTTCAGAAGAAAAAACCAGCAGCATACTTGAAAGCGTTTTTAAGGACGAGGGACAGCTCTACGACGAAGAAAAGGTGTTTAAGAAAAGCAAGAAGATAAAGAGACTTTTAAAAGAAAAATTTTCAGGGGGTCTAAACGATGAAGCTTTAAACAAAAAAACTTTAAGCAGGTGGTTTAAAAAAGGTTTACCTGTAGAATACATAACTCCTGAAAGTAACGTAAGCAGGATAAGCGTTGTCTCTATTTTAAACTACAAGCCAGAAGAAACCCTTAAGAGGTTCTTGAATTGGACATAAAACAGGTATACTCTGATGTTACTGAAAAACTAAAAGACGTCAACATAAAATCGCTTGTAATTTACGGCAGCACAGTAGCAGGTTATGCTAAGCCTGACAGCGACATAGATGTACTAGTTTTGGCAGACGATTTTAAAGAAAAGGTTAGATACTTTTATTTTGACTCAAGCTTTAACAAGTATTCTGCACTTGTTGCCGATCTTAACGAAACGTATAAAGATGCTGAAAAAGCCAGTTTAGGGGAGTTTGTAGTAGGCAGGCTCCTTAACCCGTTTCTTCCAGTTTATGGAGAGGAAATAATTCGAGAAGTGGAATTAAGATATAAAAAAAGGGTAATATCAGAAGAAATAGCAGAGCTTTATAAAGAATTTCAAGATTTTTCTTATTACCTTATAATCCCTTTGCAGTATTTTCTGTTTTCAAAGCTAAAAAAGAGGTATCAGATCTATCCGCCAGCTCTGTACAGCTATGCAAAAACTTACTCTAAAGAGCTCATATCAAAAAACCTTCCTGTTACTCTTGAAGGTTTTAGAAATGCTGTTTTAGGTTTAGATTACCTTTGCTTGGAAGGTGAAAATGTGAGAATAAAAAAAGGAGCGCAGATACCTCAACCATTTCTTATAGATGAATTTTATTATTTTCAGCTCGCTATAAAACAATACCTTTTTCACACTAGAAGCGGGAAGGTCTCACCAGAAGTTGTTATCAATGAAGCTCTTTCAAAAGTTAAGAGGTCAAGAAGTGTAAAAGACGTTAACGAGTACCTCAAAAAACCAGAGCTGCTTTTAAGCTTAGAAGGTGGGGCAAAAATAGTAGAAACAAACATCGAAAAAGAGCTCAACGCTAAACTTATTGAAAGGATTGGTGGTATGTTAAACCCTTTTTATGGTATAAAGATAGTTGAAATAGAAGGTAAAAAGTTCGTCGTAAAAAGTTTCAAGGGAAAAAGCGAGCTAAAGTGGTACATGCTCGGCATAGCTGGAAGACCGATAAAGCCGTTTGAAATGAACCCCATAAAGAGGATGTACAACGAATTCACTGGTTCTCTTCTGCTAAGAAATTCAGGGGTAAAGGTACAAACAATTCATGCCATATCAGTACGCAAAAAGGCGCTTGTAAAAACTTTTGTACAGGGCAAAAGTCTACTCGATACTGTTAAAAGTTTTTCAGGAAAAGACGAAGAACTGATAATTTTAAAAGAGGTTGCGCGTACTTTCAGGGAGATGCACGATTTAGGTTATGCTATGGGAGATTCAAAGCCAGAAAATTTTCTTAATACTGAAGATGGGATTTATGTAATAGACTTGGAACAGTTTAAAGAGAAAGCGAATGTCGAAGATAAAGGATGGGACATAGCAGAGTACATTTATTATTCTTTGTTTTTTATAAAAGATGAACGTTTGGTTAACTTATTTATAGAAAGTTTCAAGAAAGGGTACGGTGAATCCAAGGAAGTTTACGAAGCCGCATGCAGTCAGAAATTTTCTATACCGTTTTTAATAATGCTCAGGCCCGACCAGGTTGCCTTTTACAGAGGTATTATGAAAAGGATTTTTGTCGGTGAGCAAATGATCGAAAATGCTTAAAAATGGAATCAACATATGTTTAAGCGGATGAAGAGTAACTATAACCCATTCCTGAGAAGGTTAGAGGTTGAATATGATTTTCAGGACGGCAATGGAACCGTATCACGGAAGAATGCTGTTGAATCGCTAGCAAAGGAGCTGAACAAGCAGGCTGATAGGATCATACCTGTTTACCTAAAAGGATCTTTTGGTGCTAAAGATCTAAAGGGATTATTCTATGTTTACGATGACGTCAACCTGGCAAAAATGCACATTAAGAAGTACCTCTGGTTTAGGATGCTACCTAAAGAAGAAAGGAAAAAGGTTTACGATGAAATGAGAAAGAAGAAGGTCGAGAAGAAGTGAAAGGAAAAACAGTTCAGGTATGGAAGCTCTACAGCGTTGAGGGTAGCACGGTTAAAAGGGTTAACCGATTTTGCCCTAAATGTGGTAGCGGAACATTCATGGCGCATCATAAGGACAGATGGTACTGTGGCAGATGCGGTTATACGGAATTTATAAGGAAAAGGTAAATAAACAAACCTTTTTATAAAAACCTTTAATAAACAGGTTAGTTTTAGAAATTTTATGTCAGCTAGAGAAGTTTTGCAAATAGCTGATAAAATTAAAGAACTCACTTTAAAAGGTAAAGGGTTTGCCCTAGTTTTTATAGCTGACTACAGGGGACACAGTGCTAGACATGAAGGTGCAGCCATGCTTGTATCTGAAGACGGTAGCTCCGTGGGCACTGTGGGAGGTGGGAGCTTAGAAAAGTTCGCAATCGATAAAGCCTTGGAATTTTTAAAAAGGGGCTCTGGAGGAATTATAGAAATACCGGCCACAAGCGAGATAGGTAGCGCATGTGGAGGGGCAGTCACCCTTTATATAAAAGTCGTTCCACCACCTGAAACGCTGGTCATATTTGGAGCGGGTCATGTCGGAAGCGCATTGTCTAAATTGGCCAGCCAATTAGGTTTTAAAATAATAATAGTTGATGACAGACAGGAATTTGCAACAAAGGAAAGGTTTCCTGAAGCCTCTGAAGTTTTGCTTGCAAAGCCCGATGATGCAGTCACAAAAATTCCAAAGGGAGATAACGTTTACGTAGCCGTAATGTATTATTCTTCAGACGCAGAATTGAATATTTTGAAAGAACTTTTAAAGTTCAACTTTAAATACGTGGGGGTTATAGCAAGCCCTGTAAAAACGCTGAAGTACCTCGATTCTCTCTACAAAGAATACAACGAAGACAAGCTTAAAGTTTTAAGGGCTCCTATGGGGCTTGACATAGGAAGCGGAGAAGAGCCTATAGACATAGCCTTAAGCATAATGGCGGAGATTCAGGCTATCAGGTATAACGCCAGCGCTAGGCCTCTTAACAAAGTCCCTGAACTATTAGAACAACTCAAGAAGAAAGCTCAGTTTGCTTAAATAACTTGTAGATCTCATCCTGAGGAGGTTCTCTATAAACTTCAGTACCTTTTGATCTCATTATATGCAAGGATGGGTCGCCCTTTTCAAACACGCCTATTACTGAGGCTCTATCGCCCATTGCGTTTAGAATAACCTCTGCATCTTCAGGTTTTATTGCGGCTAGAACGGCTCCGCTCGAAAGCAACTTAAGCGGATCAAGATTAAGGTGCTGGCATACAGACCTTGTTAGAGGATCTATAAGGATCTTATCTTCGCTTAAGTTTAGCTTTAGATTTGAAGCTAAAGCCATTTCAACAGCTCCGCCTATTATCCCTCCTTCTGTAGGGTCATGCATGGCCTTAACACCCAGAGAGCTAAGCTTGAGCGCGTCTTTCATTATCGTTATCCTGTCAACGTAAGACATAGCGAGCTCAAGGGCGCCTTCATCAAACTGAACGATGAGCTCTGGATAATCACTTGCTATAACAGCTATACCCTCTATAGCCGCTTCGTTCACTTGTAACAAAAGGTTTCCGGGCTTAATGTTTGATAAGCTCAGGGGTTTTCTGTAAGATAAGCCTATCTGGGTTACCACAGCAACGTTGCTCTCAAAGTTTTCCACGACCTCTGTATGCCCTCCTACTATGCTTATTTCGAGGTTTTTAGCTGAATTATCAAGCTGCGCTGTAATCTCATCAATTTCTTCTTCTGCTGTATCTTTTTTTAATAGGAGCGTAACAAGAGCGTACCTTGGTTTTACCCCTTTTACAGCTATATCGTTAGAAGAAACGTAAATTGCGAGCTTTCCAAGGTTTTTTTTAGCAGCTGTTATGGGGTCAGTATGTGTAACCATGTACATCCTTTTTGATAACCTTACTACAGCAGCATCCTCGCCTATCCCTGGCCCTTTGATAACTTCGTTTGCATGAAATCCATTTCTTGAAAATATATATTTCTTTAGCATATCAAGCGTTAGTTTGGTCATTGCAAACAATTAATTAAAGTAAAATATAAATGTAAGCTGAAGTTAAGAGGCTTATGCCAAAACAGATATATGATACTCAAACGTTGCTGGAGTTACTTAAAAATGCAGAAAAGATAAAAGTAGTAAAGAGGAAAGATTACTCTAAAATTAAACTTAGAATAGGCAAATACCTTTACACTTATGTTGGAACCCCTGATGAGCCAGACAAAATACTTTCCAACTTTAAGGAAAAAGATAAAATAGTTTACTATTGATGAAAAATGATATTAGTTAGCAATGATGACGGTCCAGCAAGCCCGGGTCTGAGAGCTTTAATCAGAAATCTTTCTAAGCTGGACGAAGTTGTTTTTTCTATACCTGAAGGCCCAAGAAGCGGAAGCAGCATGAGTTTAACTTTCCACAAACCGATAAGAATAAGGGAGTCAGAAATCGAAGGCGCAAAGGGGTTTATATGTTCTGGTTCTCCAGCAGATGCAATAGTTGTAGCTCACATAATGCTTGAAAAAAAGCCGGTTGCTGTAGCTACTGGGATCAACCTTGGAGATAATACTGGGCTTCAGGATATATTCTCAAGCGGTACAGTCGCAGGCGCGCTTCAGGCAGCCTTGCTTGGTTATAAATCGGTAGCTTTTTCAAAAAGGATAAGCGACGAATTTATCCTTTATCCTTACGCAAAGACAGATGAGTTTGAAAAACCTGCGCAAATAGCAGCAAAGGTCATAGACTTTGTTTTAAACAGGGGATTGCCTTCAAACTCTCAACTTTTAAACGTAAATTTCCCGATTAAAGTTGATGAAAATACAAAAGCAATGATCACCAAAGCTTCACCTGTGAAGTACGAGCATTACTTGGACAAAAGATTTGACCCAAGGGGAAGGGAATACTATTGGCTCTGGGGAAAAAGGCTTGGCAGCTACCCCAAAAACACTGACGCAAATGCGGTTTTTGACAGAGGAGAAATATCAATAACGCCCATGAGGATAGACCTTAGCGTTCCAGAACTGTTGCAGCAGGATTCTAGCTGGTACAAGGATCTCGTTGAAAGAATATAAATTTACGATACAGTTAAATGTGGCTGATGAACAACAGAAATGGGGATGAAGCTTTACCGCTCCAGCCTGAGCAAAGGCTATGAAGAGCTCGCGACGAACTGACCCAATTTAGGTGAATATTTATGGTTTCGTTAAAGGTAGCTGTAATCAACAAAGATGTTTGCAGGTTTGACAAGTGCAACCATGAGTGCCAGAGGTTTTGTCCTCCTCAGATTTCTGGCAAAAAGGTGGTAGAATTTGGACCAGATGGTTATCCTACTATAGACGAAGTGCTCTGCATAGGGTGTGGAATATGCGAAAAAAAGTGTCCATTTGAAGCAATAAGAATAGTTAACCTGCCGAGCGAATACGGAAAAGAAAAAGTGCACCAATACGGCCCGAACGCTTTCAGACTGTACAGGTTGCCGATCCTGAAGAAAGGTAAAGTCGTAGGGGCTGTAGGAATGAACGGCATTGGGAAAAGCACAGCTTTGAAAATACTTTCAGGAGCAATTATCCCTAATTTAGGGAACTATGAGAAAGAGCCTTCATTTGATGATGTTATCAAATACTTTAAAGGCACTGTTTATGCTGATTATTTTAGGGCTTTAAAGGACGGAGAAATAAGGATCTCTATAAAGCCGCAGGCGATATATGAAATACCTAAAGTTTATAAAGGTAGCGTTAAGGATCTTTTGGAAAAATATTCAGAAGGGGAAAACAGCGAAATAGTAAGAGACCTTGAGGTAGAAAAGCTGTACGAAAAGCAGGTTTACGAGCTAAGCGGGGGAGAATTACAAAAAGTAGCTATAATCATCTCCCTTTCAAGAAAAGCAGATTATTATTTTCTGGATGAGCCAAGTTCTTATTTAGATGTTTTTAACAGGCATTCAGTAGCTAAAGTCATTAAGAAAGTTTCAGAAAATGCCGGCGTGTTTCTGGTCGAACACGATCTAACATTTCTGGATTACGCAAGCGATTACATACACATACTGTACGGCGAGCCTGCCGTTTACGGTATAGTCTCTAGGCCTATGAACAGCAGCGAAGGCATCAACGAGCTTATAGATGGAGAGATAAGGCAGGAAAACGTAAGAATAAGGAGCTATAACATAAGGTTCAGAAACCCGGATTTAAGTCCAGCAGAAGAATCGAACTTTCTTTTTACGGTTCCTTCTTTCAGAAAAAGCTATCCAGGTTTTACTTTAAAAGTAGAAGGCAAAGAAGTGAAAGAGGGACAAATAATCGGAGGGCTTGGCCCAAACGGTATAGGTAAAACAACGTTTTTAAAAGTCCTAGCTGGCGTTGAAAAAGATGATGAGGGGGCAGTAAACGTTAAAATAAAAATTTCTTATAAACCACAGTACTTGGAAATAAATCAGGACGTCACAGTTGAATCCGTACTTTCAAAGTTTGACTGGAACAGCACAGAAAATATGAACCTGCTAATAACACCGCTCAGGATTGAAAAACTTATGCAGAAAAACCTTTCAAAGCTAAGCGGAGGAGAACTGCAGAAGGTAGCTATTGCTACGGCCCTTTTACAGGATGCGACTCTTTATGCACTGGACGAACCTTCAGCGTTTCTAGATGTGGAAGATAGAATAGCTCTTTCAAAGATTCTGCCCAATTATATAAAAAGAAAAGGGAGGGCTGGAATAATAATAGATCACGATCTTATGTTGATAGACCTAATATCCGATTCAATAATGGTATTTAAAGGCATTCCCAATGTTTCCGGAGAAGCTATAGGCCCGCTACAAAAGAGAGAGGCGATGAACAGTTTCTTGCAAGAGATGGGTTTAACGTACAGGAGGGACGAAGAAACCGGAAGACCAAGGGTAAATAAACCTGGAAGTAAGCTCGATAGAGAGCAGAAAGAAAAAGGCGAGTATTATTATGTATAAACCGTTAACTGTCGGTAAAAGGTTTCATAAATTTATATTTGTCAATTGTAAAGGCTTGAGAAAAAATTCATTCTAATGATTTTAAATTATTAAAAACCTCTTTCAGCAAATTTTGTTGCATAAAAAACTTTGAAAATTTATTATAAATAGCAAGGTTATTAAACAAACTTATTTCATCATAGGAACTTAAATCGTTTTCAAAATTTCTTTATTCAAAATGAAGCCAGCATTTAAAAAGTTTTATAAAGGATAAGTTTATTATATAATCTTAATAATATTAATCAATGATAAAGGTAGCCGACCTAGAACTACCTACCTTCGATGATGTTGACCTTTCGAACAAAAAAGTACTGCTTAGGGTAGATTTTAATTCCCCGGTTGAAAGGGAATCAAAAAAATTGATGGACACCAGCAGGATAAAGGCACATGCACCTACCATAAAAGAACTGATTGAAAAAGGCAACTCTGTGGTCATAATAACCCATCAAGGAAGACCGGGAGATGATGATTTTTCCACTCTCGAACTGCACAGGGACGCGCTATCTGATGAACTGGGAATAGACGTAAAATTTGTAAACGATATATTCGGTCCATGCGCTTTGGATGAAATTAAAAACCTTCGCAATGGTGAAGTTTTGATGCTGGATAACATAAGGTTAGCAGCTGAAGAGCTCATAGAAGCCTCTCCCGATGTTCAGAGCAGAACTTATTTAGTAAGGAGGTTAGCTCCTCTTTTTGATATTTATATAAACGACGCGTTTGCTACTGCTCACAGAAGCCAGCCAAGTCTAGTTGGTTTTCCATTGGTTCTTCCATCTGCAGCTGGCAGACTCATGGAAAAGGAACTGGTTGCGTTATCAAAGATATTCAATATAGAAGAGTCTCCTAAGGTTTTTGTGCTAGGAGGCGGTAAAGTACTCGACAGCATAAGGATAATAGAAAATCTCTCAAAAAAGAGGATAGCTGATCGAATACTTCTGGGCGGATTAGTTGCAGAAGTGTTTGCATTGGCTAAGGGTGTAAACATCGGAGATCAGAACAAAAAAATACTTGACAACCAGGGGTTTCTGCCCCTGATACCAAGGGCAAGAAAGGTCCTCTTATCAGGAGCACCAGTAGAAATTCCAGTTGACTTTATAGTAGAAGGCAGAGACGGCATGAAGGAAAACTACGCGACTAATGTAAATGGGGTAATAAAGGACATAGGCCCAGAAACGATCAACGTCTATTCAACCTTGTTAAATGAAGCAAAAGTAGTTGTGCTAAGAGGGCCGATGGGAGTCATAGAAGATGAAAGGTTTAGGATCGGAACGCTCAAATTAATGAATTCTGCTTTAAGCAGTGATTCTTATACTATAGTAGGTGGCGGTCATCTGTTAAGTTTGCTTCAATTCCTCAATGTAAATAAAGATAAGTTGCACATCTCAACAGGAGGTGGTGCTCTGTTGCTTTTTTTGGCTGGTGAAAGGTTACCCGCCCTTGACGCCCTCGCGCAGTCAGTGAAGGTGATAAGAAGATGAAGATAAAAGTTGGCATAAACGGATATGGAACCATAGGTAAAAGGATAGCCGACGCAGTGATTAAGCAGCCTGATATGGAACTAGTTGGGGTTTCTAAATTAAATGCAGATTACGAGGCCGTAACTGCAGTAAAAAAAGGGATAAAGCTTTTTGTTGATGAGAATTCGATTGAAAAATTCAAAAATGCCGGCATAGATTTTTCAGGGACTAAACTTGAAATGATAAAAGAAGCTCAAGTAATAATAGATGCGACTCCAGACGGCGTAGGTGCAAAGAACAAAGCGCTTTACATTTCTGAAAACAAACCAGCCATATTCCAAGGAGGAGAAGAGCCTGATGTGGCAGATGTTTCATTTTCTGCGCTCTGTAATTATGATGAAGCGAACGGAAAAAAGTATGTAAGAGTAGTCTCATGCAACACCACTGGCATGCTCAGGATAGTATGCGCGTTAAAAAAGAATTTTAAGATAAAAAAGGTTAGGGTTGTTCTCATAAGAAGGGCCGCTGATCCAAGAGAAGTAAAAAAAGGCCCTATAAATTCTATAGTGTTGAATCCGGTTCAGCTCCCCAGCCATCATGCAGATGATGCAAAAACCGTGCTTAGAGACCTCGATATATTTACGATGGCATATGTTGTGCCAACCACGCTTATGCACGTACATGCAATGTCGGTGCAGGTTGAAGGCAACCCTAGCAAAGAAGAGGTTATAAAAACGCTTGAATCTTCGAGAAGGATTTTGGGAATAAGCAGGGGTTCAGGAATTGGGTCTACAGCAGAAATAATCGAAACAGCAAGGGATATAGGGAGAGTAAGGTATGATCTACCTGAAGTTGCGTTTTTTGAAGATTCTGTTCATTCGTCTAATGGAGAAATTTTCTTGACTTATGCTGTGCATCAGGAATCAATTGTTGTGCCAGAAAACGTAGACGCTGTAAGGGCAATGTTCAAATTAAAGGAAAAAGAAGAATCAATAAGTTTAACTGACAGCACATTAGGTTTATTAAGGGGTAGATTGATCTGATGGAGCCAACATATAAAGTTAGTTTCTGGTTTAGAAAGATTCTCGTACCTATTGATGGATCAGAAAATAGCTTGAAAGCTTTAGACTTAGCAATAGACTTTAACATGAGGTACGGCTCTGAAATCACAGTTGTGCATGTTTGTGAAAACTGCGACAAAGACAGAATAAAAAAACTGATTGAAATGAGAACAAAAGGTAAAATAAACTACGTCTTTAAAGTAAGACACTTAACTAACGAAACAAGTCAGTCAAACGAAATATTGCAGGAAATAAATGAAGGCAATTACGATGCGGTTATCATGGGCGCTAGGGGACTAACTACAAATCCAGACATAATAACCGGTTCAGTTACGATGGCTGTTATAGCAAATGCGCCAGTAACCGTAATAACTGTGAGGTAATTGCTTAAATCATAAATTTCTGTGCTTTATGTTCTAAACATACAAGGAAATTTTATTTATATAAAGGACTTATTTAATGCTGATGGAATTTGGACGTTTAAAGACAAACTTCGAGAGAAAACTCGAAGAGGCAAAGAAAAAAGGCCTTGTGGATGAACCCATAATTCCTCTGTTAGAGCTTATTAATTCATGTAATGACTTTTTTACTACATCCTCATGCGCTGGGAGAATTATACTGATAGCTATCCCTCCCTCGTGGAAAAAGAACCTATCTAAAATATTTTTTAAGTCACATTATAAAGTAAAGCCAGAAGACGTATGGACTGCTTTATTAAATGGTATTCAAAAATATGAAAGCCCCATATATTTCAAGCAGGAACCTTTTATACTGCACGTTTCAGCATCTACATTACAAAACGCCTTAAAGATCCTCTCTATAGCTCAAGAGTCTGGCATAAAACACTCAGGCATAGTAAACATTTCTAAAAACAGAATTACCATTGAAATGCAAAGCATCGAAAGGGTTGACGCCATAGTTGGCAGAGAAGGAAGAACGCTCATCGATAACAATTACATTTCAGAATTGGTCAGAGATGCAAATTTAAAACTGGAAATTACAAGAGAAAAAATGCAGCGTTTTTTTGATAACTTTAAAAGTTTTGGATGTTGAAAAGAACATCCAATAATTAGCTAAACGCAATAAAGACAAAGTTTACTGTTACAATTAGTGAAAACCTTGCCTTAGAAAGGCGGAGATGAAGTTCGTAAAGTATTTATTGTTGGCAGGAAAGCAATACGTTCGCTTGTGTCATCGATGTGATATCATTATAGCCCTTTTTGACCGTTAACGCTCTAAAACTGGTTATCTGATGAGATTTTTATCATTATAAAATGTAGGATAAACTAGGAAAGCTCATCGTTTTATAAATATATATCATTAAAAGAACAACTTAGTTCATTTCTTTGGCTTGTAATATTCTATAAATATCATTTATAAGGGCTCTTCTATTTATTCGGAAATTGCTGGATGGTCTCGGCGTTGAATTCGACTTTGATGAAGTTCATATTTTATAACAAATTTATATATAGGCGCTAGCTAACTAAAAATTTATGCTTTCGATAACTATAAATTCTCAGACTCCACCTATTAAGTTAAACTTAACATACCAGCAACTAATAGAAAAATATGGGAACGTTGACTTACCAGTTAACATAGAAACTCTGGACAATAACGACTATCAGGTTTCTGTAGGCGGAGTTTCCAGAATGTTAATCCAGTTTACAAACTATTTCAAGTTATCACCTGTCTGGGTTTCTCTAGGCCCTGGTTATCCAGAAAGAGCTGTTTTTAGGAACATAAATATTAGGTATGTGGATCTTGATCCAGAAAATCTGAAAAGATTTACTAGGTTTAAAGAAGGATTTTATAATCAGATCCATAAAGTTTCGCAGTATGAATTTAACGCCCAAGATTATCTTTCTTACACTATATATAATTGGAAATCTGCGGAAGCCTTGATAAAAGAATTTGAAAAAACTGACGTTTATTTTGTTAACGACTTTCAGCAACTGCAAGTTGGAGGGATAATAGGGCCTTCTGCGCCAGCCATTTTTTGGTACCATATACCTTTGATTCCAGAAAACCTTAATCAGCAACTCAGGACTTTCTTAAGAAAATCATTTGATGGATTTGACGAAGTAATTTTGAGCACTAAGCGCGACTTAGAAGGATACATTAGGTTAAGGGCTGGGGTTGCAGCAAAACAGGTATACCCATTTATTGATCATGACTCTTTAAAGGAGCCTAAAGAATCAGATATGAGTAAGGTTTTAGAAAGATTAAACCTAAAAAATGATGAGAAAAAAGTTTTGTTGGTTGGTAGAATGGATCCTATAAAAAGTCAGGATCTTGCAATCAGCGCTATTAAAAACATAGACGCAAAATTGATCTTGGTTGGCGATGGTAGTTTTACTGGGTCTACTTTATCGCGCGGAAAATCATCTAACTGGTTAGAACAACTCAAGCAAGTTGCTATAAAGGAAGGTGTTAAAGATAAAGTTATTTTTGCTGGGTATTTAAACGAGAATGAATTATTTGCTTTATATAAAGCTAGTGATGTAGTGGTTTTACCTTCAAGAATTGAAGGCTTTGGTCTAACAGTATGTGAAGGATGGAGATACAAAAAACCAGTAGTAGTAAGCGACGGTGCAGGCGTTTCTGAATTAATTTTAGAAGGAGTGAATGGATACAAGTTTAAAACCGGTGATACTAAAAGTCTTTCAGAAGCCTTAAAGAAAGCTCTTTCATCAAAGAAAGAGGTTGGAGAATTAGGATATGAAACCATGCTTCAGTGGTGTAGTTTAAAAGCAAGCAGTGAAAGGTTAATGGAAATTATCGAGGATGCTTATAAAATATACCAAAAATCATAGTTAAAAAATAAGACACAAACAAATTATATAATAACGCTAATGTTTTTTGTTTTATTATATTGTTCATATAGTGAAAGCTTCGCCTTTTTTAAGACGGATAAAACGTCAGTGAATATAAATAAGAAAAAATCTATATAAATTACATTAATACAGAAGCATATAATAATGATTGACCACGCCTTTTTGAGCAATGGCTATGGTTCTGCCTTAATTTCCAAGGATCTAGGCATTGATTGGCTTGCTTTACCTCGTTTTGACTCTCAGCCGCTTTTTTGTTACCTGCTTGATAAAAATAAAGGTTGTAGGGTAAGCATTAAATTTGAAGGAAACTCAAAATTTATTAGAAAATACGTTAATGGCTCACTTTTACTAAATACAAACGTTGTAAAAAATGGACGAACAATATCGAATATAACAGATTTTATGCCATTAGCGGAAAGCGCTCTAATGAGAGTAATTAGCTCAAATGAACCTTTTGAAATTTATGTAAAACCTGGTTTTAACTACTGTATGATTGAACCTGCAATTTACATTAAAAAAGATGGCGCGATTTTTAAGGATCCTAACAGCAAACAGGCATTAGAATTTAAGTTTGTATGGAGCTCTAAGGTTATCAAAAATAGAGGCTACACTTGGAGGTTCTTTCCAGGAAAAGGATATTTTCTATTTCTTTATTCAGCTGACGTTGGGTATGGCATTTTTAGTAAAAAAAGTAAGGTTTATTCAATTCCTTCTGAGGCAATGCCAGCTGCTGTGAATTATTGGAAATCTCTTTTAGAGCACGTAAGTATAAAACCGCCAGATTGGGCAACGAATGTCTTTAATGCTTCAATTTTAGTTTTATTAGGGCTCAAGTATAAGCCATCAGGTGCATTAGTTTCTTCTCCGACTACATCAATACCTGAAATTATTGGAGGTGTGCGCAATTGGGATTATCGTTATGCATGGGTTAGGGATTCAAGTTTAGCCGCAGAAGCTCTGATAAAAATTGGCCACATAATAAACGGTAGGGAGATATTAAACTTTTTAATAAACGTATTAGACCCTTCAATGAAGCCATTTAACCACACGCTTTTTACGATAGATGGTAGTCCACCACCTTCTGAATATACCGCTGACTGGCTGAGCGGTTATGAAGATTCAAAACCAGTTAGAATAGGCAATGCGGCTCACCTTCAAATACAATTAGATATTGAGGGAGAATTTATGAACGCTTTATCTACTTATTATAATTTTACAAAAGATAAAGTATTTTTAAAAAACGTATGGTGGGCTGTGAAATCAATTGCAAATTATACAATAAAAAATTATATTAAAAAAGATTCAGGCATATGGGAAGAAAGAGATGTAGCAAAGCATTATACCCACAGTAAAGTCAATATGTGGAAGTCATTAGTTACAGCCGCAGAACTTGCAAAGGAGTTAAACAACCTTTCTGAATATAGCGAGTGGATGCTAAAAGCCGATCAGATAAAAGATTACACATTGAAAAATGCATGGAATGAAAAAACCGGCTCATTCGTTAGGTATTTTGGTTCTGAAGAAGTAGATGCGAGCTTGTTGGTTATGCCCATATATGGCTTGATAAAAGTTGACGATGATAGGTTTATACAAACGTTAGCGAAAATTGAAAAAGAATTGGTAAGGGATTATTTAGTTTTTAGATATAAGAAAGATTTTCTAGGTAACGCCGCTTACCCTTTTGGATTAGCTAGCTACTGGATGGCAAAGGTAAAAATCATGCAGGGCGAGCGTGAAGAAGCAGAAAAATACATAAGAAAATTGGTCTCTTGTGCAAATAAGTTAGGGTTGCTAGGAGAACATATAGACCCAACAAATTGTGAACCCAGAGGTAATTATCCGCATGTATTCTCGCATGTAGCAGTTTTATTAGGAATTTATGAACTAGTATCATAATAAAGGAATAAAATAGGCTATACCGTAATTTTTGCTAAAATTTTATGCGTATTTTGTTATACGTTTATGTCAAAAAAGTAAAAACTCATGTTTATCGGTACCACCAATTAAACTGATACTGGTCAAATAAGACCACCTCCTGATGCAGGTATTCCGTTTATACCTTTGTGGAACCTAAACCAGTTGTAGAATGTAAAGAAAACCCTTAGCATTACATTAAGGGCCTTTATGTGAAGCTTTTTTGCATTGATGTTGTTTGAGAAGACCTCGTCCTCCTCTTTAATGTAGCAAAGAACCTCTCTATCCTGTTCCTCTTGCCCAACGTTTAATTATAATAATTAAGTCCAAGAAC
>ERZ1669247.96-NODE-96-length-41450-cov-9.327986_pt1 | contig 41450 bp, 41 predicted proteins | sample MGYA00579297_ERZ1669247 | MGnify/ENA primary metagenome ERZ1669247 (study PRJEB41166, sample SAMN08046056) | hot springs metagenome | biome: hot spring; feature: acid hot spring; material: thermophilic sediment; isolation source: thermophilic sediment from acid hot...
ACCCTTTTTACCTTTACCATATCAAGCACAGGTATACCTTCTGTTATACATACAATGATCTTTATACCGCTACCGACTGCTTCCAGTATCGCATCTGCTGCAAATGGAGGTGGAACAAATATGAGGCTTACGTTTGGGTTTGTTTTTTGCACGGCTTCTTCTACAGTGTTAAATACGGGTATACCATTTACATCGCTTCCGCCTTTGCCTGGTGTCACGCCACCTACTATTTTCGTGCCGTAATTTCTGCAGGCTAAGGCATGGTATCTACCTTCCTTGCCTGTAATGCCTTGCACTATTACCTTGCTTGTTTTATATACAACTATGGCCATATTTATTTCTCCTTATTGGTTTCTTTTGTTGTTTCTTTTTCTTCTTTCTTTGATTTTGTTATTTGAGTTATCATATGAGCAGCTTCTTTTATGTCTTGGGCCACAGAAAAAGCAAGACCGCTGTTTTTGAGGATTTCCATACCCTCTTCTTTATTCATACCGGTAAGCCTTACTACGATTGGAACTTTTACCTCTACTGTTTTTAGGGCTTGCAATATGCCATTTGCCACTTTATCGCATCGCACTATACCGCCAAATATATTTATAAACAAAGCCTTTACTTTTGGATCTCTGGTTATTATCTCAAAACCCTTTGCTATGGTATCTGGCGTGGCTTCACCACCTACATCCAAAAAGTTTGCCGGTCTTCCACCTGCAAATTTAATAACATCCATTGTAGCCATAGCAAGGCCTGCTCCGTTTACCATGCAGCCTATATCGCCATCAAGTTTAATAAAGTTTAAACCAGCAAAACGTGCTTCCAACTCATCTGGGTTATATTCTGTCAAATCTCTCATTTTTGCTATTTCTTTTCTTCTAAAAATCGCATTATCGTCTATTTCTATTTTTGCATCAAGTGCTATCAAGTGATTTGTGTCTGTCACTACAAGCGGGTTCATTTCCAAAAGCAAGCAGTCTTTATCCATAAACAGTTTGTATAGGTTGCTTACGATTATTGACATTTCGTTTTCTTGCTCAATAAGGTCAAGATCGTACTTTAACCTTCTTATCTGGTATGGTAAAAAACCTACTGCAGGATCTATTGGTATTTTTATAATGTCTTCCGGGTAGAGTTCGCTTACCTCTTCTATGCTCATACCGCCTCTTTTTGAAGCAATAACTACTGGTTTTCCTATAGTTCTGTCTATAGTAATAGAAAAGTAAAGTTCCCTTTTGATGCTTGACACTTTTTCCACAAGCAGTTTTCTAACTTTTGTACCTTGAGGACCGGTTTGTGCTGTTACAAGTGTTTTGCCGAATAATTCCTGAGCGATGTCTCTGGCTTCGTCTGCAGTATTTGCAATCTTTATACCACCCGCTTTGCCTCTACCACCGGTTAGCACCTGCGCTTTTAACACAACCGGAAAACCAAGTTCCATTGCAACCATCCACGCATCGTAGGGGAAATATGCTACTCTTCCTTCTGGAACGGGTACTTCGTATTGAACCATCAGATCTTTTGCCTGATACTCATGAAGTTTCATTTAAACACCTCCGGAATAAAAATCTTCTCATTCCTCCCTAGAGGTTTGAGAAGTTCCCAAAAATTAAGGCAGGTCTCCCGGCTTCCGGATCATCCTACTTTTCGCGCCTTCCCGACATACATCAGTGGCCTTCTGCGAATTTCGTCCTCGGTAACGGTGGCTGGGCCGCAATGGATTTTCACCATTTTCCCTATTAAACAAGGTACCTGTATTTTTGGAGGCAAATATTTTAACTTTTGAAATTATATCACATTGTAGGTGTGTATATAACGATTGTACATTAATCGGATTTATGTTAAAAACGGGCTTAAAACTCTTCAGAATCGAAAAATCGTTACACATTACTTAGCATGCTCTAATTCAGATTCTAAATTCAGTAGTGTATACTTGTAGTGATTGATCTCTGCCATAGAGTAAAAATTGCGTTTGATGTTAAATTCAACTTCTGTACAGGGAGGTTTAAAATGAATTTCGATAAGATCGAGATAGGGCAAAATTTCGAAAGCGATATAACCGTAACCGATGAGATGGTAAAAGAGTTTGCAAAAATAACCGGAGACAACAATCCTTTGCATTTAGATGAGGAATTCGCTAAAAAAACGCAATTTGGAAAAAGAATAGCGCACGGAATGCTCGTCGCATCTTTGATATCTAAGGTTTTAGGAAGGGACTTCCCAGGCCCAGGAACTGTTTACGTATCACAGTTTATTCAATTTAGAAAGCCAGTCTACATAGGAGAAGATGTCAAAATAAGAATAGAGGTAAAGGACAAAAAAGTTGAAAAGAGACGTCTGATCTTGGATACAACGGTTATGGCCGGAGGCAGGGCAGTTATAACGGGTGAGGCTGAAGTATATCTTCCAGAGCAATGATTCGAAATTTAAAGTTAGTTCGGTATATAGTATAATAAACATAAAGAAATATTTGAAAGGGGCTTTAATATGAGAATACTCAGCGGCATGAGACCGACCGGACATTTGCACATAGGAAATCTTGTTGGAGCACTTGATAACTGGGTTAAACTTCAAGAAGGAAATGAGACGTACTTTTTCGTTGCGGACTGGCATATGCTCACGACAGGTTACAAAGACACCTCAACGCTTTCTCAGATGACCAAAGTTTTAGTCATAGAATATCTGTCCGCAGGGATCGATCCGCAAAAAAGCGTCATCTTCGTTCAATCGGCGATCAAAGGTCATGCGGAGTTATTTTTGATCCTTTCAATGATAACGCCTCTCGGAAGGCTTGAAAGGATTCCCACGTACAAAGAACAGTTAAGGGAATTATCGGATAGAGAAATAACAACCTTCGGGTTTTTGGGATATCCGGTTCTTATGGCCTCGGATATACTCATATACGATGCTGACGGGGTGCCGGTTGGAGAGGATCAGACATACCATCTTGAATTCACGCGTGAGATCGCAGAGAAGTTCAATTCTCTTTACGGAGAAACTCTTAAAATTCCAAAAGCCCTTTTTTCACCGGTTCCGAAATTGTTGGGAACAGACGGAAGAAAGATGTCTAAAAGTTATGGTAATGTCATAAACATCGATTCCAATTTAAAGGAATTGAAGGATAAGATAATGCCAATGCCTACAGATCCAGCGAGAATTCACAGGTACGATCCTGGCACACCGGAAAAGTGCAACGTATGGCATTACCATCTTGCTTTTAACACGCCAAAGGAAAAATTGGATTACATTCATGAAGGGTGCACAAAGGCTACGATTGGATGCATCGAATGCAAAAAGATTTTAATAGAAAGCATGGCTAACAAACTCGGCCCTATATGGGAAAAGATCGCCTATTACAAAGCCCATGAGAATGAAGTCGAAGAGATAATAAATGACGGAAATGAAAAGGCTAAAAAAAGCGCAGAAGAAACCATGAAAAGGGTCAGAAGAGCCATAAATCTTTCTTTTTGAGGTGATAGATGGAGGTAAAGACGGGTCAATTTGAAGGTTCTCTCGATCTTTTACTCTTTCTCGTAAAAAAGCATAAGATGAATCCTCTCGATCTTAAAATATCCGAAATAACCGATGAATTTGTAGCCTATGTCAAAGAGATGGACAAGGTCGATATAGAAAGCGCATCAGATTTTATACTTATGGCTTCAACGCTTATGGAGATAAAGTCGAGAATGCTTTTGAATCCTTCAAAAGAAGTTGTCGAAAAACAATCAGAGATCGCAAAGCAACTTTACGAGTATTCGCTGGTAAAGGAAGCGATGGAGAAGATAGAAAGACTTTACAATCTACATTCAATGGAATACGACATTTCAATAATTCCAGAATTCGTAAAAGAAATTCCAGATGCCCTGCCAGACGAGTTCATGAAGATCATAAACAGTGTCAAAAATGAGATAAATCTGAGAAAAAGGGTTTACAGGATAACGCGCGATCTTTATTCTTTTTCAAAGAAAATGGAAGCGGTCAAAGCGCTTATATCAAAGCGCAGGAAGATGAAATTGGGTGAGATAATTGAGACATCCAAAGATAGACTCGAGGCCGTCGTTACCTTTGTAACTATTCTTGAACTTTTAAGATTGAAATTCATAATCATAGATTCGGAATCATCGGTGATGATAAATGAAGAATACGATGGCTGAGATAGAAGCGCTTATAATGAGCGGACGCGGGCTTACAGTTCAAGAATTGATCAGGTTAACGGGAAAAACAAGAAATGAAGTACTTGAAAGCATAGACAAAATAGAAGAAGAATACTCAAAGGAAATCCATGGCGTTGAATTAAAAAATGTAGCCGGAAAGTATTCTTTTTTTACCAAGGCCGATTATGCTGAAAGCATTTCAAAGATAAAAAAGAGATCCGTAAGCGAATTGACGAATTCTCAAATGCAGGTCCTTGCCATAATAGCATATAACCAACCTTTAACTTTAAAGGAAATAGAAAGATTTCGTGGTAGCAGTTGTGCGAATCAGACAAAAGAGTTGATCTCGCTTGGCCTTGTGAGAAGGATACGCGACAGATCAAAGAAAGGCAATCCATTCACGTACGTAACGACAGACAATTTTTTAAAAATTCTTGGTATATCTGATATATCGAAGTTAAAGGAGGATCTGCTTGAGGATACAAAAGTACCTCAGGATGTGCGGAATAACATCGAGGAGGAAGGCTGAAGAACTCGTAATAAATGGAAAGGTGAGCGTAAACGGTAACACGATACACGATTTTGTCTCTGTAAGTGAAACAGACGATGTAAGGGTAGAAGGGAAAAAAGTTGCGATCAGAGAAAAGGTCTATTACATTTTCAACAAGCCTGCTGGATATTTAACGACAAAAAACGATCCGCAGGGAAGAAAGACGATCTTTGACATATTGAAGATAGAGCCAGATATCTTTCCAGTTGGAAGATTGGACGCAGATACCGAAGGGCTATTGATTTTGACGAATGATGGGGAGATGGCCCAAAAATTGCTACATCCACGCTTTGAAGTGCCGAGAACTTACGAATTAATCGTGGAATCAAAGGTCGAAGGCGAAGAATTAAAAAAACTCGAAGAAGGCATAACATTGCCTTATGGATACAAGGCAAAAATGAAGGCCAAAATCTTAAGATACGAAGGATTGAAGACTCATCTTAGAGTTTCAATAAATGAAGGAAGAAAGCGTGAGATAAGGAGAACTTTTAAATTCATGGGCCATCCAGTCATTTATCTGAAAAGAATTTCATTCGGTCCTTTGAATATAGGCGATCTTCCTCGCGGCAGTTTTAGAAAATTAACAGAAAAAGAATTAAAAGAGTTGAGAGAGTATGTAAATAGAAAATGAGACCCAACCGGGTCTCATTACAAAAACTGTTGAGGGGGGATAGGGGGTATCCACTGTCAGATACATCATACCACAGTCATTGTTTCTTTTAGGTTATTTAACGAACAAAATGTTGTAAAAAAATATAGTTTCTTGGAAAGGAGAATCATCCTATGAAAAGAAGAGTTTCAGTTTTTTTAATCCTTTTAAGCGCGCTTTGCATTTCAATAGCCTTTTCAATGACAGTAGATCAGAATGGCATCAATATGCTTATTGGTGCCCAAAACAGCATTCAACTGTACAAGGAATATGGAGACGTGAGCGGCTTAAATCAGGCCATTGCCCAGATAAATCTTTTCCTTTCACAGTATACACAGCCGGCTCAGTACATAGGTCAGGCGTATGAAACTTTAGGGGATGCCTATTTCCTTTTGAACAATTATTCTCAGGCTGTAAATGCATACAGTATGGCGATAAAGTATCTAACGGCAGGATCGCCGGACTATAATTATTCTGTTTATTCCTTAGCATATTCTTACATGGACAGTGGAGATTATTCAAATGCTCTTAAATATTTTTCTATGCTTTACAATACCTCTTATTCGGATGAAGCAAAAGTTTTGACCGGAGGAATATATTTCAATCTTGGCCAGTACGATCAGGCTACGTCAGTTCTAAGTACAGTCCAGACCAATAAATGGAAGGCATGGGCTTATTATTATATGGGAAGAATAAATTTCAATCTCGGAAATTATTCGAAGGCGATAACCTTGCTTGGAAACGTTTCACAATATTCGCAAGATTTGAATGTTGTCGAACCTTCGATATATTATCAATCTTATGCCTATTTGAAAAGCGGAGATATTCAAAACGCAATAAAAGTAGCGCAAAATGCCTTGAACACGTACCCTCCCACAACGTGGACCTTTGATCTTTATATGATACTCGGTCAATCTTATTACGAGAATGGACAGTACAAAGAGGCGATAAAGAGTTTTGAAAGTGCCCAAAATCTTAACACATCATCTATGTACGATGCTATAAGTGCCAAGGCGTGGGCCGAATATAAACTCGGAGATTATTCGGATGCGATATCTGACTGGGAAAATGTGCTTAACAACTCTAAAAATATAGAACTTGCCTTTAACGCGGGAATAAATGCCGGAAGCACTTTAAGGGAGAACAAGGATTTTGCCAGCGCAATAAAACTTTACGATCAGATGCAATCGAGATTTCCGTCGTACACAGACAATATAAATCTTGAAAAAGGAAAGACCTATCTCGAAAGCGGTGATTACCAAAAGGCAACATCTATATTCACAACTCTTTCGAAATTATCCGGCACCATAAAGGACTCGGCGATATACTGGCTTGCCTATACCTACAACCTTCAGAACAATTACACCCTTGCGATATCCACTCTGTCAAACCTAATTCAGAGTGCCCAGAGTTCTGACACAAAGGCAAAATCTTACATGCTCGAAGGAGACATCTACGCAAGGGCTCTCCAGTATGACAATGCCATAACAGCATACAAAAATGCGATGAATTTCGGAAGCCAAACTACGAAGTTAACGGCTGGATATGATCTCGGCCTTATGTATTACAACAACGGAGATTACAATAACGCCGCAAAGCAGTTCACATATGTTATAAACAACAGGACTGTGGATCCAAATCTTGCTCTTAACGCCGCTTATTACCTAAGTCAATGTTATGTGAATTTAAAGGATTACAATTCTGCCATAGCAACATATGATTGGATAACAAAGTACGATTTCCAGAATCTTTACAGATCATCGATATACGTCCTTAAAGCGATTGCAATGGAAAAACTTGGACTCTATTCCCAGATACAGGCATATGTGGATTCCGTTTTAAACAGTTATCCAAATATCTCAACAAAAGATGATCTACTTTACTACAAAGCGAATGCCTACATGAAAACGAATAATTTTTCGAAAGCCTTTGAAATAGCAAAATCGCTCTCAAGTCAGAATATGTCGAGTGATGCCAAGGGAGGAGTGCTTTACATAGAGGCAAAGTATTACCAGTACATAAATGATCTCCCAAATGCGGAAAAGTACTTCAAAAACGTCTACATGCTTTATCCATCAAGTAGCGTCGCACCTCAGGCTGCTTACGATCTTGGAATGATATATTACTCGGCCCATAATTATTCTAATGCAAATGATGCTTTCTTTGCGCTTGTCTCGCTCTTCCCGTCAAACCCACTTGCTCCAGAGGCACTTTACTATATAGGTCTCTCTTACGAAAATATGGGCCAGGCGAGTAATGCCATCAAAATTTACAATTCTTTGATTTCAAAATATCCAAATTCATCTTACGTTTCTAAGGCTCAAGCCAGATTATCTGTGCTTGAAAAGCGGTGAATTTAATGAAATGGATCTATTTTTTCATTTCGATCTTTTTAATTTCAACATTTGCAGTGGCCACACCTATAAACCTTCAAATAACTGCCAATTACTATTCCCATAATCTCGAATTTGAAGGTACATTTGCCTCTACAAATGTTGGAAATGTCGGGGTGCCAAAAAGTTTTTCTTTGCCACAGATATCTTTGCCGTCGACGGAAAATGTACTTTCGTCTTTAGTCATTAGTGTAAAGAATATGCCAGAAATTTCTATGATCAACAAAAACTTCTTCCCTGTTAGAGATGTTGAACTCTACTCCTTTTCGTTTTTCACAAATAGCAAAGGTAATATCGGTCTTGACTCAAGGACACCTCTTATTTCGACATTCATAGATTACAATTACGCAATGATGCAGTTGAATGGATTTTCTGCCGGGTTTAATATTGGCCCTGTGTCGATTGGAGGATCGACAAGGCCCCGGTATTCGCAACTTTCATTGACATTCCCGAATGGATTTTACGTAGAAGGAATTCTGAATCAGTCAACAGGGACCTTCAGGATTGGCTTCCCTCTTACAATTGGGAATTTCCTTTTGCAATCAGAGGGACAGTACATTTTCCCATCCAATTTCAACACAAAAATGTCTCTATTTTACATGAATGATGGTATAATTCCTTACGCGGTGTACGATGGAGAATCTACTCCGACCTTTTCGATAGGCGTTACAACTTTACCATTTTCGGCATATGCGAAAATGACTGTTTTGTCCACGCCTATTTATTCTGTTGGCACAATTTACAGAAGCGCATTCGGAGTCGTGGGGGCTGACATCAGCCTCCAGCAACCGATTAACTGGATAAATCTTTCTTTCAATTCCGTACCTTTTGGAATTGAAAATTTGCAATTTGAACTTGCCGGAGATGGACAGATTGTAAACAACGGAACTTATAAATTTAAAACCTATTTGACGACAAGCCTGAACGTATTTTCTACAATATTCAAAGGATGGGCCGGTGTGTCGTACGGTAGCGGTAATTATAAAACTTTGTGGGGAATGGATGTGAACTTTTGAGCGCTTTGGAATACGATCTTTATGTAAAAATCGAAGAAGAGGATATACACATGATAAATTATATGCTCGAGGCAGAAGATAACCTCCTAAACGTTAGAAACGTAGATCCAAAAACAGGTCTTTTAAAGATTATAGTCATAGACACAGATCTTAACGATATGCTAAGACTCTTAGAATATCTAAAGGATGACCTTCATCTTGAAGTGGTGAAATATGAACCGAGTCGTGGAGTTCTTTAGAAAACCGATACCGAGGGAACATTTCAGAACTCTGCATGATATACCTTACGACAGGTTGAAATTATGGGGATTTGAGGCTATAATTTTTGACTACGACAATACTCTCGCACCATTTTTACACCCGATTCAGGATGATGTGATTTCTCTTTTGGAAAACATTCTCAGAATGGGTTTTAAAGTTGTCATAGTTACAAACGCGTCTTACGAAAGGACAAAGAAATTAAGAGAAAGATTGCCACAGATCAAGGTCTTTGCAAAGGCAAAAAAGCCAGGTCTTAAGATTTTGAAATTCGCTCTTGATTACACGAATGTGAGCCCTTCAAAAACCATTTTCGTCGGCGATCTGTTCTTTACAGATATAATTGCCGGCAACAGAATGGGTATGTACACGATAATGGTCGAGCCCTATCCGGGAGTTGGATTCCTTTTAAGTACTCTTGTCTTACTTGAGAAGATATCCTATCTCATTATTTTTTATACCTTTGGATGGATTTTCAGGATAGGAGAACTCATATCACCGAATGAATGGGTAGAAAATGTCTTTGAAATAGATTATGATCGTTTGATCTCTAAGGGAATAAAGTTGTTCGTCTTCGATATGGACGGTACACTGGCAAAATGGAGAGACCAAAAGATTGATCAAAAGACTCTGAATTTAATAAAGCAACTTTCTAAAAAAAGCGACGTTGTGATATTTTCGAATGGTGATTCACCTACTTTAGATGTCATGAAAAAAAATGGAATAGAGACATTTAATCATTCGCACAAGCCTTTAACTGCCAAATTCCTTAAAATATTGAAAGTACATCATGTTTCGAAAAAAGAGGTTGTAGTTGTTGGAGATCAACTTTTCACTGATGTTTTGATGGCAAATCTTGCCGGTGTCTATTCCATAAAGGTCAAACCGCTTTCAAAAGAGGAGATGTGGTTTACGAAAATTTTGAGGATCGTTGAGCGTTTTGCAAGTCCACTGGCCAAGAAAAAACCATCGATTGGAGTGAGTGAAGATGAGTGGGGAAAAAACAAAGTATGAATTGTCAAATCTTCCTTCTTTTTTGTCTAATTTCACCGTTAAATTGAACTCGGCAGAAATGCCTGAAAAATGCGTGGAGGAGTTGATAGACGCATCAAAGAATTTCTTTTCTGTTGAAGATTACGCCTATGTCATAAAGGATCAAAGTCATGGGACTATAAAGCCCAAGGTAATGGCTATGGGCAGGTGGGTCCTCGAGAAGAAAAAAATATCTGTTATACCGGTCGACGATAGCGCCTTTTTGTTCCTACCTTTATTCAGCAGAAGACATGATATAGGATATGTCGTGATGAGAATAACAGACGATATCGGCGATTTGAAGATGAAGTACATGGATGTAGAAAGCCTTCTTTCTTTTGAGACTTCGATGGTCATAGATAACATGTTGCTAACAGGGGAATTGATAAAGAAAAATGAGTATGTCTCGGAGGCAAGGGCATATCTTGAAAATGTGCTCAATTCATTGAAATACGCTGTCGTGGTGGCAAGCGTTAGAAAGGGAGAAGAATTTTCCAACAAACCTTACAAAGAACTCATTGAGAAAAACAAGGAGATCGTTAACTATATAGAAGATATTTCACAGGAATCTTTGATATACAGAAAAGAAGTTTCAAGAGAGGTAGAGGTAAACCAAAGTTTTTACTCCCTTTATGCCGTACCGGTACAACTCTCCTCAGGATTGAAGATAGTAATATCCATTCAGGATATAACAAATACAAAGGAACTTGAGAGACTTCAAAAGATAGATAAAATGAAAGACAATTTCGTCGCTACTATCTCTCACGAATTGAAAACGCCCCTTGCTGCGATTCTTGCTTATTCTGAAACTTTGTTGGAATCGGCCGAATCGATAGACACAGACACACTTAAAAGTTTTGCAAGAACCATCAAAAACGAAAGCGAGCATCTTGCCAATATAATAGAAGAGATGATAAATTTCTCAAAGGTGAGTTCCAACAGCCTTACGATGGCCTTTGGCAGGGTGGATCTCGTAAAGATTTTGAAAGACACATACGATGGGTTAAAGATAAACGCGCTTTCGAACAATGTGAAGTTTTCTCTTGAAATTCCGGAAGATCTCGTTAACGCCTATGTTACGGCAGATCCAAAAAGGATAATTCAGGTCATGGATAACCTTGTGTCCAACGCTTTCAAATATAACGATTCCAAGACACCCGAAGTAAAGATAAATATAAGATCTGAGGATGAAGGATACATCATTTCGGTCTGGGACAATGGCAGTCCTATACCAGCAGAAGAGAGAGAAAAGATCTTTGAAAAATTCTACAGAGGCTCGAATTCGGGAAATATTTCTGGAACAGGATTGGGCCTTACCATCGTCAAAGAGATAATAGATTTGCACAAAGGAAAGATATGGATAGACGATGTTGAAAATTGTTCCTTTTCATTCTTCCTGCCCAAGAGGGACTGGTTGAATATTTTGAAATGAGGTAAAAAATGGCAAGTACACTTGCAGATGTCTTAAAAGAAATAGATTCTATACCCGTACCGAACTTTGTGGTTACGAAGGTTATCGAACTGGCGAGCAAACCAGACGTTTCTGCCGCCGAACTTACATCTATAATCGAGAAAGATCCGAACCTGACAGTTAGAATAATGAAACTTGCCAATTCTGCCTATTACGGTTTACCGCAGAAGATAACAAATCTTTCCCATGCTATAATGATATTAGGATTCAAAACTTTGAGAAACCTTGTGATAGGCGTTTACACACATGATGCTTTTTTCTCCTTTAAACTTGAAACTACAAAAGTTTCCTCTGAAGATCTTTGGTGGCATTTAGTTTCAACTGCTATTGCAACTGAAAGCGTTTCAAATGCAACCGGTTTTATAAACAAAGAAGAGGCCTTCCTTGCCGGAATGCTTCATGATATAGGTAAAGTAATCCTTGCAAAATTATTTCCAAAATACGTCGATGCACTTATAACTCTCGCGAGTGCAAGATCTCTTACTTATGAGCAGGCTGAGAAGGAGATGGAATTCCCGGATCATGTCTTTGTCGCCAAATATCTTCTTGAAAAATGGAAATTCCCAGAGATAATCAGGATACCGGTAGAATTTCACCACAACCCCGGTGGCGTGCAAGATGAAAGTTTCAAAGACATAACCGCGATCGTTCATGCATCTGACGTGATATCGAGCATTCTAAATCAAAAGGCCGCCGGAAATTACACGCTACCGATAATGAAAAAGGAAGCGTGGACTTATCTTAAACTCAACGGCACCACATTTTTGGACATGATAAAATCTACAAGAGAGTCCATGAAAAAATCCGATTCTTTCTTCAGAATCTAAGAGGTGAAGGTCTTGAAAAAAGTATTTGTGTTGATTTTGATCTTATCAATGGCGATTTTTGCATTTTCGGACGTCACAAATCAGGTGCTTGCCGGGAAGGTGATAGTTCTCGATCCAGAAAATGGAGGATACGATTCGGGTCCTATAGGACCAACGGGACTCATGGGAAAGAATGTGAATCTGCAAGTTGCTCTCGATCTTGCGCAGATATTAAAGCTTCAAGGTGCAACTGTGATCCTCACGCGTTCGACAGATACCTATGTGCCTCTAAAAAATAGAATAGACATAGCGAACAAAGCGAATGCCGATCTCTTTGTCTCTATAGCGCACAATTCAATTCAAGGAGCTCCAAACGTAGACAGACCGCAGGTCTTCTACTGGAGTACGTCTGATTCTTCACAACTTGCGGCCGAAATATTCTTAAAAGAATTCGATAGATTCTTTGGCACAAAGGGAGATCTCATAAGAGAACAATTCACCGTTTTGCAATACGCTCAGGTTCCTGCGGTTATAGTTGAACCATGCTTCATGTCAAATCCTTCGAGAGAAAACTGGCTCAAGAGCGCAAAAAATCTCTGGCGCGAGGCCAACATATACGATATGGCCATCCTTGAATATTTCGACGAGTTAAATGCCTCATGACATGTTTTCCTTAATCTTCCTTGTGCCCGGCCTTACCAGAGGAATCCCTTTTTTACAGAGAGGGCATTCTTCGCGCGTGTAACTGACAAGCGGAAGACTTATCAAAGAAATCACCGGCATTCCTCTTATTTGATCGATAGAGCCTCTGTTGACTATTGCCGAAGTACAAATCACGCGTGATCTCGACTCTTCGACCAGATCGATGACTTCATTCGTCGATTTTCCAGTCGTTATAACATCTTCGACAACAACTATATTCTTGAAATTCGAAGGATCAAATTCTCTTCTGAATTTGATGACGCCATCATCATCTCTTTCGGCAAAGAGGAAAGGAACGTTAAGATGGCGTGCAACTTCATATCCTATTATGATCCCGCCTATTGCGGGAGAGACAACACAATCCGGACCGTACTTAGATATCTTCACAGAAAGTTCATACCCAAGATCCTCGGCGTACCAAGGATATTTGAATATTTTCGCACATTGAACGTAAGAATCAGAGTGAAGACCAGAAGAGAGTAAAAAATGACCATGAAGAATCGCGCCTGTTTCTTCGAGTAATTTTTTGTACTCCATTTTTTCACCTCAAAGACAGAAGTTTTGAATACTCGTAAGATGATTTTTCGGGATCGGCCGAAAAGATTATAGATCGCGATACGTTAACGAGTAAATTTCTACCGTCAACGGAATTCATTACCTTTTCAATGTCTCCTCCTTGAGATCCAATACCGGGAACGAGTATAAGGCTCTCATTTGCAACCTCGTGAATCTCTCTTATCTTTTCCGCGACAGTTGCCCCCACAACAAGGCCACAATTCCCATACTTTTTGTTTTTTTCGTTGACAATCTGTGCCACTCTCAGGTAAAGTGGCGGTGTACCGTGGTATTCAAAATCTGTCGCTCCACGATTGGAAGATAGACACAGCACGAAAGTATATTTATCAGCGTAAGATAAAAACACTTCAATCGAGTCGCTTCCCATGTAGGGTAAAATAGTTATGGCATCAAAGCCAAAAAATTCAAATGCTGCCCTTGCATATGCCTTTGATGTTGAGTCTATGTCTGAACGCTTGGCGTCATATATGACTGGCAGATCTCCTATTAAATCGCGTGTTTTGATCATAACCTTCATTCCATCGGGTCCGAGTTGTTCGTAGAAGGCCGAATTTATTTTGTAAGCGCAGGCGAATTTTTTTGTTTTTTCGATTATCTCGCGGTTGAATTCATAAACTCCTTCCGCGTTTTTGGGAAAGTGCGGCGGTAATTTTCCATAATCGGTATCGAGTCCTATAGTAAGCACGTTAGAGACGATCTCCATTCTCTTTTTTACCTTTTCTAAGAAGTTCATCTGAATCCTCCTCTGTGCGATATACCTATCAGATCTGCAAAGTTCATCTTTAAACCATCAACCTTTTTTTGAAGATCGTCAACGATTTTGACCGCAGAAGATGGGTTTATCATAAACTGAGTCCCAACTCCAACAAGAGATGACCCCGCCATCGCATATTCTATAATGTCAGACGCATTTCTTACCCCTCCAAGACCTATTATGGAAAGATCCGGAAAGGCCTCTTTTACCTGATAAACCTTCCAAAGCATTAAGGGCATAAAAGCGGGACCGCTAAGACCACCTTTTATTCCCTTAAAAAATGGCCTTCCTGTTTTCAAATTTATTCTCATTCCCTGAATTGAATTTCCTATGTTCACGATTTTCACACCGGCATCGATGGCAATCTGTGACTGGATGATGGGATCGATATCTGGAGAGATCTTCGCTATCAATGGTTTTTTAGTGGTTTGCCTGCATGCCGCAAGAACCGATTTTGTCAGTTCAAAATCGGACGCTATCGTTTTACCACCAACATTTGGACATGAAAGGTTTATCTCTATCATATCGGCAAATTCATCAACCACGCGTGTAACTTCTGAAAAATCTTCCGGTTTTTCTCCTCCCGCCGAGATTATTCTCACGCACTCTCTCGGAAGAGAAGCGGCTATTTCTTTGAATTTTTCGATACCAGGGTTTTGAAGGCCTATGGAGTTCAAAAGTCCATTTTCAAGGTAAAGGATCCTCGGGGGAATATTTCCTTGAATTGGCTTTGGAGTAACGGTTTTTGTGGTAAAGCCACCTATCTTTCCGGCATAAACGTATTTAAAGAATTCGTCGCCGAATCCAAGGGGACCCGAGGCCGTTACCACAGGATTTTTGAATTTCACCCCTTCCACAATCACAGATAGGTCCATTCTAAATCTACCTCCGATGCCTTAAAGGTCGGGCCATCCTTGCAAACGAATTTCACTCCATATGACGTCATAATCGCGCATCCTTCACACATACCCCTCGCACAGGCCATCTTTTCTTCCATGATAAGATAAAGAGACCTTTGGCCCAGGATCTTTTTTACAATTTTTAACATTTCTACCGGACCGCACGCTATTACATTTTGAAGAGTTGAAAATTCGGCAACGTCTACCGGCGTAACAGGATCAAAGACAGACACTGAATGATCTGGTATATCGACAAAATCGAAAAGTTCCTCGTCTGAAAATCCAGCAACAAGTTCTCCTAACCCATACTTGGAAATATAGAAATGAATCGGCGCATATCCCACTCCACCGGATATCAGAAGTGGATCTTTAAGTTCCGGTAGAGGATTTCCAAAAGGTCCGTCTATTATAACTGGAGCACTGTCGAGAAATTTTTCGATCTCTCCTCCACTCTTTATAAGAAAGGAGATCCTTCCGTCCTTTAAATCGTAGACGCTGAATGGTCTTGGAATGTAAGGCCCCAAAGAGGTCGTTATTGTAAAAAACTGGCCCGGAAGCGCTTGACCTCCGTAGGGTAGTTCAAGCAAAATGTAAGATCCATTCGCTGATCTTTTCAGCATCTTTGAACACCTGCTTTCCTTCTACGAATGTCGATATAACTTTTCCCTTCAATTTTTTGCCAAGAAAAGGTGTATTTGACGATCTTGACATGAGAGTGTCTTTTGATACATGCCATTCACCTTCCGGATCGAAGATGACGAAGTTGGCTGGAAGGCCTTCCCTTATTCTTCCTGCCTCAAGGCCGTATATTCTTGCAGGATCGGAACTTACTTTTTTCAACAGTTTTTCAATTTTGAGGCCGTTTTTTGAGACCATGATGATCTCGTTTAGAAGAGTTTCAAAACCTATTATTCCAAATGGCGCAGATTGGAATTCTACCTCTTTTTCTTCATTCAAATAGGGGGCATGATCGGTAATTATTGCATCTATCGTGTCGTCTTCTATCCCTTCGTAGAGAGCTCTCTGATCGTGGGCCGTTGGAAATGGAGGATTTATTTTTTTTAATGTATCGTAATCGCGAAGATCTTCATCTTTGAAAACAAGATGATGTATACAAACATCACAAGTCACATTTATTCCATCTTTTTTTGCCTGCCTTATCAAATTGATAGATCTTGCCGTTGATACATGTGCGATATGGATGTGGGCTTTTGTCAGGTATGAAAGTTCTATTTCACGCGCAACTGCTATAGATTCGGCCACATCGGGAATACCGCTTATGCCGTAAAGGGCGGAAAACCATCCTTCTCTCATATGTCCTTTCCCAAGGTATTTGTCCTGGCAGTGAGAAATCACCGGAAGCCCGAGTTCATGAGCATATTCCATCGCATGCCTTGCGAGACCAGAATCCTCCAAAAAATTACCATCATCTGAAAATCCTACCACACCTGCCCTTGCCATCTTCAGCATTTCCGAAAGTTCTTTTCCATCTCTATTTTTTGTTATCGAACCGACTATCTTTAAGTCTAAGTTCGTCTTTTTCGCCCTTTCCTTCAGATAGATTACCATCGCTTCACTGTCTATCGCAGGAGTTGTATTTGGCATTGCGAAGGCAGTAGTTATGCCTCCGTGAAACGCGGCCATGGCACCGGAGAAAAGATCCTCTCTCTTTGTTTGACCGGGATCTCTGAAATGCGCATGAGTATCAACAAGTCCCGGAAGAATCCATACATCGCCGAGGTCTACACATTCATCCTCCTTTTGAATAAAGGTCTTTTCAAAAGAGATCTTTCCGCTGTAAAATCTTTCTCCATCGAAGATTTTTGTGCTTTCGAAGATCAATTCGTCACACCTCCCAAAATAAGATCGAGCAAGGCCATCCTTACAAAAACACCGTTTGTAACCTGTTCTTCAACGGCAGATGAATCTGAATCCGAAACCTCTTCCATCACCTCTACCCCTCTGTTCATCGGGCCCGGATGCATGAAAATAGGATTTTTGGCCATTTTCATTCTTTTGGAATTTATTCCGTAAAATTCGTTGTACTCATCAAGAGTGGGAAAGAATCCGCCACTCTGACGCTCAAGTTGGACTCTCAATCCCATAACAATGTCAGATTCTGAAATGCTTTTTTCAATGTTATGTGAAATCCGCACACCGTAATTTTCAAAGTAAGAAGGGACAAAACTTTCGGGACCGGCAAGTGTCACATCGGCGCCGAGCATTTTAAGTAACTTCGCATCTGATCTTGCGACCCTGCTGTGAAGGACATCTCCTATTATGACTATCTTAATGTTGAAATTTCCAAATTTCTCCCAAATTGTGTATGCATCGAGTAAGGCCTGAGTTGGATGAGCATGAACACCATCACCGGCATTGATAACTGGCGAATTCGTGTACTTTTTCATCATAACCGGACTGCCTGGCTCTGAATGCCTTATAACGTAGAGATCTATCCCCATGGCATCAAGAGTTTTAACCGTGTCCTTGAAAGACTCTCCTTTGTTCAAAGAACTCGTAGAAGCGGTAAAATTGATGATATCGGCACCAAGCCTTTTTGCCGCCAGTTCAAAAGAAATCCTCGTTCTTGTCGAGGATTCAAAAAAGAGAGTGCAAATGCTTTTCCCCTTTAAAGATGTCCATTTTTGAAGACCATGCCTTTTAAAAAATTGAGCCCTTTCGAATATCTCCTTGACATCGCCGGCTTCAAGATCGTCAACATCAAAAAGGTCTTTTCCACGAATACCCATCATTTACCTCCTTTTCGATATATAAAAAAAGGACGCCTTTTAAAGGCGTCCTTGAAAATAAATTTCTTGATAAATTCGAGAAGACAACTTTGACTTTCCGAATCGGGAAAGATAAAATACTTCGAATTTTTTAACTTAAGCGATAAAATCATATTTTCCTCCTTAAGTCAAAGGGAATTATACTATTAATTTCTAAAAAAGTCAACATGCACGTACTTACGCTTTATGTATGTAAAATCATTGAACTTCATTTCTATGCGTTACTATACTTAAATAACTTTAAAAGTCGAATTTTCATTCAATATAAGCGGAGGGCAGGATGCCTCAATTTATAAGAAGCGACGTGTGAAGAATGAACAGTCTAAATTTACAATTGAGAACCGCAAATTGTCCATTTTCAATTTTTAATTCTCAATTTTTCTGCGTGCCAAATCACCTGTCAAAGCGATGATTCGGAATTTAAAACTGTTAGCATACAAGCCGCCTGCTTTAAGTATATTTTTTACTTCAAAAATGTTAAAATCATTTTGAATGAAAATCTTGGGAGGCTTAAAATGAAGAAAAGGATCTTGATAATAGGTGGAGGGTTTGGAGGTCTAAGCACATTTTACAGCCTTCAAAAGAATGGATCAAAATATGTCGAAATTACCCTTGTAGATTCAAGAGAAACAAGTCTTGAAAAACCTTCTTTACCCGAGGTCGCATTTGTTGGAAAGCCACTTAACAAAGTTCAAATTCCTCTTAAATCCGTTATAGAAAATAGGGGCGGAAAATACATGAATTCTGAAGTCAAAGTTGTTGATCCCAGATCTAACTACGTTGAATTAAATAACGGAGAAAGAATTCCTTACGATTACCTTGTAATTGCAACGGGAGCAATAAAGGACTACAACGCAATAGAAGGATTTAAAGATTACGGATATTCGGTCTGCGATGACGATCATGCGCCAAAACTTTACGAAAGAATCATGAATTTTAACGGCGGGAAGATAGCCGTTGGAGCCGCAAAAACCGAATGGGCAGATCATCCTGGTGTCAAAAAACTCTCCGCTCCATGCGAAGGTCCGGTTGGAGAGATCATGTTCATGCTCGACTATGCCCTAAGGCAGAGAGCTATAAGATCAAAAAGCACGATAAATGTTTTCTCTCCCGGTGAGATATTCTTCGAAGATGTCGGCCCAAAAGTTCATAAATCGCTTGAGCCTGTCATAAAGGCACAGGGCATAAATGTCTTGACATCAAAGGTGATAAAGAAGATAGAAAAAGACCATGTAGAATTCGAAGATGGTACCTCTCTCGAAAGCGATCTTACAATTATAATTCCTCCGTATTCAGGAATTCCCTTTGTCAAAAATTCAGGGATCGGAGACGAAAAAGGCTTCATAATGACAGACTCACAAATGAGGCACGAAAATTACAAGAATATTTTTGCTATCGGAGACATAAACGCTATGGCAATGCCAAAACTTGGCCATATAGCGGTAATGCAGGGTCAGGTAGCGTCGAGCGCGATACTAAAGGATATAAATGGTGAAGGCGAGGTATTACCATTTAAACCTGAGATCTTTTGTATTATGAATAGAGGTGGGATAGACGCGACGATGATCCTTTCAGATTACCTCTATGGTGGAAAAACCGATATAACTTTGAATGGTCCCATCGCGCACATGATGAAATGGGGATTCGATGATTTTTATTTCTACACCAAGGGACATATGCCACCGGAGTTGATGCAAAATGGGCTTAAGAAATTTTTGGAATTTTTGAAAAAATAGGTGCAAGATTTGAATCATAACTCTGTGATTCTTGTGATTCTTACCGGCGGCAGATCGAAGAGATTTGGAACGGACAAATGTACTTACAAGATCAACGGATATAGATCCGTTGATCTGATAATCAAAAATATCGGATCGTTATTTGAAAGTATTATTCTTGCAGGTCAAAATGAGAATCTTGAAAGATCGACTCCAGATCCAAGACCTGGGCTTGGACCAATTTCAGGCCTTTACACCGGCCTTTTAACGGGAAATGATGTCTTTTTGATTTCGTGCGATATGCCATTCGTAAAAAAGGAAATAGTGGAATTCATTTTGAATGATAAAGATCACGATATAGTATGCCCAGTTGTTGATGGTATTTATCAGGTTACTCACGCCTTTTATTCAAAACAGGTCATCTCCTGCGTTGAGGATGAGATGGCCTGTTATAATCCTTCTTTAAAATCCTTAGTTTCAAAATGCAAGGATGTGCTTTTGATAGGAGAAGAAGAATTGAAAAGGTTCGAGAATTACAAAATGAGTTTTTTCAATTTCAATTCACAACGTGATCTTCAACCTTAACCTTTTCTATCTTCACGGCAGAAACTTTAAAGGTCGGTATTTTCGCTATAGGATCTATAGCCGCAAGTGTAAGCATGTTTGCCGGTGATTCGGCGTAATGGAAAGGTATGAATACAAGGCCTTTTTGAGATCTTTCAGTTATTTTCGCTGGTCCTTCTATCGATCCCCGTCGCGATGTCACCCTGACTATTTCACCGTTTTTTATTCCCAGATTTTTTGCATCATCAGGATTTATCTCTATCTCAACCTTAGGTCTAATATCGTTTATTTCCTTTACCCTTCTTGTCATCGTTCCGGTATGGTACTGGTAAAGTATGCGGCCCGTCGAAAGGTAGAATGGATATTCTTCATCCGGGATCTCCGGAGGCTCTGTGTATTCAACGGAAATGAACTTTCCAAGTCCATTTTCCGTCGAGAATGAATTCTGATGAAGTATCGGAGTCCCTTCATCCTCGGCCGATCTGCATGGCCACTGAATTCCTTTGCGATCTATTCTATCATAAGAAATACCTGCGTATATTGGAGACACTTTCGATATCTCTTCCATTATCTCCCGCGGAGAATTGTAACTTGCACTGTAGCCGAGTCTGTTCATAAGATCTCTTAATATCATCCAGTCGGGTTTAGAATTCCCTACGGGATTCAAAACTCTTCTTACCCTCTGAACCCTTCTTTCGGTATTTGTAAAAGTTCCATCCTTTTCGAAACCGCTCGACGCCGCTAAAATAACATGGGCATACTTCGTCGTATCATTTGGGAATATGTCCATGTCTACCATAAATTCGAGCTTTTGAAGCGCCTTTCGGACATGTGATTCATCCGGATGGCTCATTACAGGATTTTCTCCCATTACAAAGAGGGCCTTTATCCTTCCATCTAAAATTGCGTCAAACATTTCAACACTTGTCAATCCATTTTTATCTGATAGATATTCTATATTCCATGCCTTTTTGAACTTTTCCCTGACGCTATCATTTGAAACGGGCTGATTCCCCGGAAAAACATTCGGAAGGCATCCAACGTCTCCGGCTCCCTGAACATTTGACTGGCCCCTTAGAGGATTGACTCCTGAACCGGGCTTTCCTATCTTTCCGGTTGCCATTGCAAGATTGGCTATGGCAATGACATTTTTTGTTCCGCTCACGTGTTGGGTTATTCCCATGGCATAAAGTATAGAAGCGGTCTTGGCCTTCGCGTACATTTCGGCAGCCTTTACCAATTTTTTCTCATCGACACCCGCTATTTTTGCAACATACGATGGCGTGTATTTTTCAACAACTTTTTTCACTTCCTCAAATCCTTCAGTTCTTTTGTGTATGAATTCTTCATCTATTAAATTCTCATGGATTATAACGTTTAAAAGGCCGTTGAGAATCGCAAGATCTGTCCCTGGCAGATTTCTAAGCCATAATTCGGCATAATCGACAAGATCTATTTTCCTTGGATCTATAACTATTAAACGCGATCCATTCCTTACAGCCCTTTTTACGCGTGATCCGTAAACGGGATGGTTCTCTGTCGTATTTGTGCCCGTTACGATTATCACTTCAGCATTTTCTATGTCTTCCATAGGATTGGTCATAGCGCCAGCTCCAAAGGTCATCGAAAGGCCGGCAACTGTCGAGGCGTGACAAAGTCTCGCGCAATGATCGATGTTGTTTGTGCCTATTACAGCCCTTGCGATCTTTTGCAAAAGGTAATTTTCTTCATTTGTGCACCTTGCAGAGGATAAAAATCCTATAGAATCAGGGCCGTATTTTTCTTTTATCTCGATCAACCTTTTGGCGGTGTAATCTATGGCTTCATCCCATTCTACGGGTACAAACTCTCCATTCTTCTTCAAAAGCGGAGATTTTAACCTATCAGGATGATTTACAAAACCGTATCCGAACTTACCCTTGACACAGGTTGCCACCGCATCGTTTACCTCTTTGTTTTCAGATGATCCCTGAATTCTCACTATGTCATTTCTCTTTGGATCGAAATAGACGTCTATCTGGCATCCAACGCCGCAATACAGACATGTTGTCTTTACCTTTTCGACCTTATTCCATCTTGCCTTTCCTATAGAAGGCTTTTCGACTATTGCACCCGTCGGGCACACACTCGCGCATTCTCCGCAACTTACACAATTAGTTTGTGCAAGTGGAAGGTTCATAAAGGTAGAAGGATAAGACTGATGGCCTCTCTGGACCATCGAATAGATCGACATGCCCTCTATCTCGTCACATACGCGAACACACAACTGACATTTTATACATTTGTTCAAATCCCTTACAATGAATTCACTCGAATCGTCTATTTGGTACCTTTTTTCTTTCATGTAACCAAACAACGGTTTGCCAGACGGAAAATACTCGTATGCAAGGTCCTGAAGAGCGCAATTACCGTTTTGATCGCATGTCATACAATCGTCGGGATGATCCTTTAACAACAAAGACAAATTCACTTCTCTTGATTCCTTGACAAGCGGTGAATTTGTCTTTATCTTCATCCCTTCTCTTATTTCAGCCGTACACGAAGTAACAAGATTTTTTGATCCTTCGACCTCTACGACACACATGCGACACGCGCCTATGCTTTTTAAAGCGGGGTGGTAACAAAGATGGGGAATATCGAATCCATTTTCAAGAAGGAATTCAAGAAGATTTTTTCCCTCCGGAATATTGTAATTTCTGCCGTCTATTTCTATAGATAAAATCTTTCCGTTAATCAAAGATCACCTCCCCATTCTTCATAGATTTTATCACGGCAAGAGATTCTATTCTTACATTTTCTTTCTCAAGCACTTTTCTGCCGTTCTGAAATGCTTTTTCTATAACGATTCCAACACCGACAACACGTCCTCCAGCATCTTTTACTATCTTTACAAGACCCAACGATGCACTCCCGTTGGCCAGAAAATCGTCGATTATGAGAACGGAATCCTCAGAGGACAGGAATCTTTTTGATACTCTTATCCTGTACGGCTTATTTTTTGTGAATGAAAAAATATCTGCCTCGTAAGTTTCGAGATCGAGATTGAAGGCTTCGTGTTTTTTTGCGAAGATGACCGGCACATAATCAAAATACTGGGCAGTTATACACGCGACACCTATTCCAGAAGACTCTATAGTTAATATTTTGGTCACCTTTTCGCCTTGAAACCTTCTTTTGAATTCCCTACCGATCTCATTCATCAATTTTACGTCTATCTGATGATTCAAAAAGCTGTCTACTTTGAGTATATCCTCTCCTATGATCTTGCCGTCTTTCAAAATCCTTTCTTTAAGAAGGTTCATTCAACAAGCCCCGACTCCTCGAGACATTTTGTAACCATTCCATCTATAACATCTATAGCCTCTCGCATTTTCGACACAAAGGTCTCATCTTTTATCAATTTGAGATTTATTTCAACATTGGACTTTGCTATTTCAAATGCAGCCTTCAAAAGCAATGCAGCACTTTTTGCGTCACTTAAGGCATTTTTATTTCCATACTTATTCACAAATTGTGCCATCGGACAGACTTTCGATATTTCTCTTGCGAGTTCGTATGGCATCTCGCTTGCCCTTTTTAGCGCTTCTTGAAGTTTTTCGGTTCTTTTCTTCTTCTCTTCTTCGGTGTTTTTCGGCAATTTCATCGCTTCCATCACGCCATCGAAAGCCATGGCATCCAAATCGGCAAGATCCAGAAATCTTTTCCTTCTGTAAGAGGCTTCACTTATAATTCTTTCCATCTCGGCCTCATAATCTTCATATCCCTTTTTCCCAACCGTAAGGGAAGCGACCATTTCTATGAGCGCCGTTGCCATCGAAGCAGTTACCGCTCCGACTGCACCACCGCCTGGAGTTGGAGAATTAGATGCCACGGAATCCACAAATTCACTTATTTTTTGATCGCGAAAACTCATTTTGCACCTCCTATTATTTCAACAGATCTCGAAGCACCTATTCTATTTGCACCCGCAGCGATCATTTTGGCGGCATCTTCGTAAGAATGAATTCCTCCCGATGCTTTTACTCCCATTTTTTCGCCAACCACAAATCTCATCAAGGCAACGTCCTTGTCCACTGCCCCACCTTTTGAATATCCGGTCGATGTCTTCACAAAGTGGGCGCCGGCCTCTTTTGATATGACGCAGGCCGCCACTTTCTCTTCAAAACTCAAAAGTGCCGTCTCAATTATTACCTTGACTGTCTTATTTCTCGCGGCCTCAACAACCGCTTTTATATCATCGTAGACCTCCGTGTATTCTGAATCCTTCAGAGCGCCTATGTTTATTACCATGTCTATTTCATCTGCGCCATGTTCTACGGCCCATGATGCCTCAGCGGATTTTATCTTGCTCGAAACTGCACCGAAAGGAAACGCGACAACACTCGTAACTTTCGATTTTCCATTTACCCTCTCAAAAACATGAGGTACCCATAAAGAGTTGACACAGACAGAATAAAAATTGAATTTGAGCGCTTCATCACAGACTTTGTCTATTTGCGAAGATGTTGCGTCTGGAGAAAGAAGAGTATGATCTATCATGCTGGCGAGTTCTGATTTCGAGATGGATATCTTTGAAGGATTAAATTGAAAGTCTTTCGCCCTTATTATTTCTTTCTCTATCTTCGATACAAGACCATTCATTTAAACCATCTCCTTAAAGGTTAATCTCTTCATGAATGGATTTCATAGCCTCAAGCGCTATTCCAAAATACTCCTCAAGTGTTAGTCCAAGTTCTGAACACATTGCCATCTGTTCACGGCTTGCACCCTTTGCAAAAGATTTTTCTTTAAATCTTTTGATAAGAAATTTGGTATCCACCGGTTCGAGTTTTTTCTCAGGCCTTATAAGAGCAGCCGCTGTTATAAAACCTGTCGTTGGATCGGCAACGTAAAGCGCCCTTTCTATTTTTGTCTCGAGTGATTTTTTCTCCGCATGGGCAAGAATGGCATCATAAATTTCCTGCGGTAGGTTATAACTTTTTAACATTTCAACGCTTACAAATCCATGCCTGCCGGGATCATTTTCTGTTTCGGGATAATCATAATCGTGAAGGATTCCAGCTATTTCCCATTCATTCTCATCTTCATTCATCTTTTTTGCTAAAGCCTTCATCACCGCTCCGGTCGCTATCATATGGTTGACAAGATTTTCCGATTTAACGTGCGACCTTACAAGCGATATAGCCTCTTCTCTTGTCATAAAATCACTCCTTAATGTAAGGGATTCCATCCGCACTTGGCGCTCTGCTCTTTCCTATGAAGCCGGCCACCACTATAAGCGTTATTATATAAGGAATCATTCCGAAGATATACTGGGTATTGGTTGAAAGATTTAAGACACTCTGACTTTGCAACTGATTGTTAAAAGCCGTTGCCGCGCCAAAGAGCAAAGACGCTGACATTGCACCTACCGGATTCCAATTCCCTATTATCATTGCGGCAAGCGCTATAAATCCACGCCCATTTGTCATATTCGTGGTAAACTGACCGAGTTCTCCTATACTTAAATAGGCGCCACCTAACGCCGCAAACAATCCACTCATTATAACACCGAAATACCTCACGTTGTAAACATTTATACCTAACGTGTCTGCCGCTTCCGGATTGTTTCCAACAGATCTCATTCTAAGACCGAGTTTTGTCTTGTATATCAAAATCCATCCAAAAATTACCGAAGCGAATGCCATGTAAACAAATGGAGAGAGATTTCCGAAGATCTGACCAAAGAAAGGCACATCTTTAAAACTTCCAAGATCAACGAGAGGTATCGAACGTACAAGGTCTGTGGAGCCAGGCTGCCCAAAAAGTTCTACAAGTGCAAAGCCGGTTATACCCTGAGCAAGTAAAATGAGCGCAGTACCGCTTATTATCTGATCGGCTCCGTATTTTATGGAAGCCCAGGCATGCAATGCAGCCATAGCAAGACCAAAGAAGGTCCCAAGCGCTAATCCATACCATGGATTTCCCGTGAAATAACTTCCCATTACCCCACCAAAGGCTCCCATAAGCATTATACCTTCAAGCGCTATATTCGTAACGCCGGTCGTTTCGCTAAAAACACCACCCATGGCGGCAAGAATTAGAGGAGTAGATTGTGTGAGAGTTGATTTGTAAAATGTCGGATTTGTGAAAACATTTAAGATGGCCTGAACCCATTCGTTCATGCTTCAGCCTCTTTTCTTTTTCTTATTCTAATCGTCTTTATTATTCTATTCGCTGCGACAAGGAAGATAATTATTCCCTGAATTATAACGACAAGGTCTTTTGGCACACCTGCAATCTGCATCTGGTTTGATCCAGTTCTTATCGATGAGATCAAAAAGGCTGCAAGTGCAATTCCAATCGGATCATTTTGCCCTATAAGCGCTATAGTTATTCCGTCAAATCCCATACTTCCACTGAGAGCACCGAAATACCTTCCGTAAACACCCACTACCTGCGTTGTTCCGGCCAACCCTGCAAGTGCCCCGCTTATCGCCATCGCAAGCACAACATTTTTACCTATACTTATTCCTCCATATTCGGCCGCGTAAGGATTGAATCCTACGGCTTTAACCTCGTATCCTATCGTTGTTCTCTGAATTATCACATATATGACGACTATTGCGGCGAGAGAAACAAAGATTATCGTGCTAAGCGAGGTTGCCCCGACGCTCATTATATTTGGAAATTGTGCCGAATAGGCAATAGACGGAGATTTAGGAACCCCTCCGGGTGCCTGAAAGGGGCCATTGACAACGTAATTTGCTATGAATGTGGCCACGTAGTTGAGCATTATCGTTGTTATTACTTCATGCGCTCCCCTGTAGGCTTTAAGCCATCCAGCAATTGCCGCCCACGCAGCTCCGCCAAGCATTCCGGCGATCATAACAAGCGGGATCGAGAGAAAGAACGGATAAGCGCCAACAAGCGTTCCAACGTACGCAGAAAGCAGTGCTCCTATTATAACCTGACCATTTGCGCCTATGTTAAAGAGTCCCGCACGAAATCCGAAACCCACCGCAAGACCTGTCAGTATCAAAGGCGAGGCCTTCATGATGTTGTCTATTATGGCCTCCTTTGTTCCAAAGGCTCCGTAAAAGAGCGCGGCATAAGCGACAAGAGGATTTTTACCGATTACGATCATGACAATGGCCGCTATTACAAGGGATATCAAAACAGAAAACAGAGAGATTATAACCTTTTCGTTGAGCAAATATTTCTTTATGTTCATCTCACGCCTCCTGCCTGATATCTTCGAGTTTGTGGCCCGCCATCATTAATCCAACTTCTTCGGGTGTCGTTTTGTCCGGAGTCGTTTCGCCCATTATCCGTCCCTCGTAAATGGCTAATATTCTATCGCTAAGAGAAAATATCTCTTCCAATTCCATCGAAACAAGCAATATGCCTATTCCTTTGTCTCTCATCGAGATAAGAGTTTTGTGGATGAACTCTATTGCACCAACATCGAGACCTCTTGTCGGCTGAGAAACCACCATTAACATGGGATTAAAGGCTATCTCTCTTGCCACTATAACCTTTTGCTGGTTTCCACCACTCAAATTCATGCCAAGTAAATCTATTTTTGGAGGTCTCACATCGAAGCGCTTTACAAGTTCTTCTGAAAATCTTTTTATTTCTTCTATTTTCAAAAATATACCATCGCTGAATTTCGAATTATCATGTTCTCCAAGAATAAAATTGTAATATACAGGAAATAATTTTATAAGGCCATGTTTTAGCCTATCTTCGGGAATATGACCCATTCCCATCTCGCGTCTTCTCTTTGGAGAATAGTTCGTTATGTCTTCTCCTTTAAAAATTATCTTTCCACTTTCGACTCTTCGAAGTCCCGTTATCGCCTCAGTCAATTCTGTCTGGCCATTGCCCGCAACCCCGGCGATCCCGACGATTTCGCCTTTCTTTACACTTAAACTCAATCCCTTTACGGCCTCTATTCCACGATTCTCTTTTACAACAAGATTTTTAACCTGCAATATTTCCTCGCCAGGATGAGCCTTTTCTTTTTCAACGGTAAGAAGTACCTCTCTTCCGACCATCATATTTGCAAGTTGATTAGGATTAGTCTCTTCAGTCTTGACAACTCCAGTTACCTTTCCAAGTCTCATGACCGTTACAGATTCCGTGATAGCCATGACTTCATTTAATTTGTGAGTTATGAGTATTATCGTTCTGCCCTGCTTTTGAAGATTTTTGAGTATTTCAAAAAGTTCATTTGTCTCCTGAGGGGTTAAGACAGCAGTGGGTTCGTCAAGAATGAGGATCTCGGCGCCTCTGTAAAGCACCTTTATTATTTCAACCCTTTGCTGCATTCCTACTGGCAAATCCTCGATTATCGCGTCAGGATCCACAAGAAGTCCGAATTTTTTCGAAAGTTCTCTTATCTCTTTTCTTGCCCTACCAAGATCGAAAAAAGGACCTTTCACTGGCTCCTGGCCTAACACTATATTTTCCACGACGCTTAATCTATCAACAAGCATGAAATGCTGGTGAACCATTCCTATTTTAGCCTCTATGGCATCATTTGGATTTCTTATCTGCTTTTCAACACCGTTTATGTATATTTTCCCTTCATCCGGTCTTATAAGGCCATACAACTGGCTCATAAGGGTCGTCTTGCCGGCACCGTTTTCACCAACTATCGCATGGATCTCTCCTTTTTTCACAAAGAGATCGACATGATCATTTGCAAGCACTCCCGGAAATCTTTTCGTTATCCCCTTCATTACGACAGCGTATTTTGAATAATCTACCTTTTCCATTTTGCCTCCCATCATTTTTAAAATGGCGGGAGGGAGACTCCCGCCAGCCTTATCAGAACTGTATAGGTGGAACCTGGAAAGATTGTAATTCTTTTTCGGTAGCAGGAACCACTATCTTGCCACTTATGACTGCCTGCTTGAGAACATCGAGTTGGTGCATAACGCTTGCAGGAACAAGTTGTTTTGTGTAAGTCATAGGACTGATTCCAACGCCGTTGTCTTTTAACGTCAAAGTTACCGTTCCCGCCTTGAACGTGCCATCTATTACAGATTTAATTCCATCGAATACTGCAACATCAACACGTTTCATTGCACTCGTAAGAACGTATCCGGGGGCAAGATAATCCTGGTCCTGATCCACTCCTATTGCAAAGTGTCCAGGTCCTGCATCCTTCGCAGCCTCAATAGTTCCAAGGCCAGAGAGTCCGGCGGCGGCAAATACAATGTCTGCACCTTCGGAGAACTGGCTATTTGTCATCGCCTTTCCGGCAGCCGGATCGTCAAAACTTCCAACGTATCCCGAAAGTACCTGAACATTTGCGCCATTTAAAACGTTGTAGGTTTGTATACCAGCCTCGTATCCGTATTGGTATCTCTCAACGGGCGGTATCGGTATTCCTCCAACAAACCCAACCTTGCCAGTTTTTGACATTGCGGCAGCAAGATAACCTGCAAGATACGCTCCCTGATTCTCTGCAAAGAGGAAACTTTCAACATTCGGTGCGTCGACCGAGAAATCAATCGTGATGAATTTGACATTCGGGAACTGAGGTGCAACCTTTGCAACTGCATCCTGCATCATGAATCCAACAGCAACGACCACATCGGCAACCTGTGCCGCAGCCGTAAGGTTTGGAACATAATCGGCCTGTTCGTAAGATTGAATGACATTTGCCGTTATTCCGTATTTCTTGACGGCCATCTGAACACCGGCCCACGCGCTATCGTTGAATGACTTATCCCCAAGACCTCCCGTATCGGTGACAAAAAACACTGTAAGCGGTAAACCAACCGTCGCGAGTGCAAGAATAGAGACTAAAAACGCGATAAGGAACTTTCTCATGTCTTTCCCTCCTTTATCAATTTAAAGCGCGTATAAAGCGCCTCAAAAGCGACAAAAATTGAAACTGCTATTATCAAAATGAGAATGAAAAGATTTGGACCTTCACCCTTCAAAAGTGTATGGGAATAAGTTGGGAAGCCATATTCTACAAAGATTTCTAAGACTTTTTGGTAAAAGATCATGACCGATCCCAAAATAGTCAAAAGAGATATCACAAATCTGTACATCCAGTTTTTTCTAAAAAACGTAACGCTTATGAGTAACATAGAAATAAGAATAAATACCTTTGAACCATCGGGTGTCTGGAAGAATTGTATATTTGGGGCACGTTCCTCTATTGAATTTGCCTTGTTTACGATGTTAATTAACTGCGTCGAAATTTCCGTAAGATTGCTCGATGATATCTGCGATTCTAAATTTTTTCTTATGTCATTTCTAAGTTGAGGCGCTGCAAACGTGTAAACTCCGTTTAACGTTGAAGAAAGGGCATTTTCATTTCTGTAGACAGAGTTAAGTCTATTCTGTATATCATCAATGGCCGCCTGAGCCCTGTCTCTCACCACCTTTATCGAATCCTGAGAATTTCCGAGATTTGAAAATCCAAAGTAACTTGAATTCCTGTCTACATTTACCAGAAGGGAATTCGGATATTCGACTATGCTTTTAAGAGCTCCAGACTTTTTTAAAGTGGTCAGATAAAAAGAGATCGTCTGATTTGCGAAGTTGTAAGTGTCAGATCTCAAGGCCGAAAGATCTGAACTTATGTTCTGAAGATCGTACGTTATTATCCCGTTTTGTCCGTAAAGTTCATTTTCGTATATTCCAAGATAAGGACTTTTAAGGAAATTTTGATTGTTGGACATCCTTGTGTATTCAAGGTTAGAATAGAGAGGCAAAAAGATTACGATCAAAAAGAGTACGCCAACCAAGACCATGGATATTATCTGGAATACATTTTTTATCTTTCCTATACTCAAAAATGAAAGGAAACTTAAAAAGGCAACCGTGACTATTAAAAACCCGTAAAGAGTCGAATCAAGTCTGCTAAGCATCGGATCTATTCCAAAGATCAAAACAAGTGATTCGAAAACGAGTATGGAAAGCATAACATATCCGACAATTTTTCTTTTATAGACGAAGGCGAAGATCAGGGCGACCGCGTAGACGATCCATCTCCATTCTATAGGAGATGTTGGCGTTTCACTCTCAGCGGCGAGTTTATTTTCAAGGTTGAAAATTTTAGCGTTGAAATTTTTAGAAACAGGATTTTTAACTGTATTGGCAGCGAGCATTTCCTGAACGATGATTGAAGAAGAAAAACCTTTTAACATGTTTTCAACGGCCGTTTTTGTAGACTGTCCAGAAGAAAGTAGGATTTTTAAAGTTCTAACTGAACTATCTGCAGACTGAGAAAGTTTGTTTTTTAAATCACCGAAGGCCGAGTTAATTGTGTTCTGATCCAAAGATTGAAATACGAGATCCGAAATGTAAGAATTCATCGATGGGTTTTGAACGGGCTGAAAATTAAAATCGTAGGAATTCACGACATTTAAAATATACTCTGGTACATTCTTGTAAGACTTTTGAAGCGCCGAGATTATGAAAGATTTCGGATCAATTTGGCGGTACGCGTAATTTCCGACAGGAGTTCCCGGCGATCCTAAGGATTTTTGAAAATAAGCCTTTGTAAGATCGGCGGCCGCATTTTGGACCTTAGTCCCCAGATCAAAGACAGCCTGATTAAAGGTCGTAAAGTAAGGAAAATCAGTCTGGCTTACATTTTTACCGTAAAGGTTATCTATTGCGTAAACAAGAAAACCTGCGAGGGCTACGTTTTCAACTTCATCGTTAGTCTTGTACCTTTGGTATATGTTCTGGGCGATGTACCACATGTCTATGGTCTGGAAATTTCCCATCGCACCGGGCGGAATCTGATAACTTCTCATTCTTATCCATCTATAATACGCTGCGGGCTCGAATTCGCTCACAATGGTATAAACGGCCTGTTCGACATTGTTAGACGGAACAGATTCAATAGATCCCGTCTTCTCGATCTGGGAAAGGTAAAGATTAAAAGTCTGGATGTAATCCCGGTAATCTCCCACAACCTTTGTTTCAAAAGTTGAAGAAAAAGAAAAAGAATAAAGTACCAAAATTAATAGGATAAATGCTACGAAGTATTTTTTCATTTAAACACCCCGACTATCTTTTTAAAATTCTATCACAAAAATCTTTTAAGGTCAATCAAACCTTTATTGTCCCCTTTATGAATTCTACCCTTGAATTGGCTGTTGCCATAACAAACTCACCTGACTTCAGAGGAACCCATCTTGAATCTAAAGGTTCTGTAGAGATCGATATCCGATCATCTTCTTCAAAATAGAATAATGTGTGATAATCGTCTTCATCTTCCTTCACGTATCTTATACCCAGTAAAGTCTCACCATTTAGAATAAGAGCATTCATTGAGGTGAATTTGTTTTCAGAGATCTCTATCAATTCTCTTATCGTGTTCTCGATCGATCTGACTGGATCTTGCTTTAGATTTTCAATGAACCTTTTGGCATAAAATTGAGTATCTATCTCATCCTTTTCTTTCTTTCCAGAAAGGTTGTATATCGTCCCGTTATGAGCAAAAGACCAGATCTTCCCTTTTTTATCAAAAACAAATGGATGAGAGAACAAAAGATTTGCCTTTCCAAAACTTGCCTTTCTTGCATGAATAAGGACAGCCGAAGCCTTCACGGACATGACATCATTTTTCCAGATTGGATCGGAGGATTTTTTGATCAAAAGATCATTTTGATCGTAACACGACATACCCCAGCCATCTGGATGGGGAGCACCCTTCCCGTGCATCGCCTGATTCTTTAAAAAATCGATGTAAGGTGATATATTGTAAGATCTTGCGGAGATAAATCCTATCATTCTGCACATAATCCATCATTCTTTCCTGTTTATTTCATCTATAAGAGATCTTGCCTCTTCTAAATCCTCCGATTTAACAAGCAATTCCTTTGGACCGGTTGCTCCAAAAATAGCGCTTCCACCGTAAGGAACGGTTGAATCTCTTATTTCTGCCTCAATCCCATTTTCATTTAAGAATCCCTTGACTATCTGGGCCTTTGTATCATTCTCAAAGATATCGAGCACTTCCCATTTTTCATTCTTCACACCTATCACCTTCCTCCTTTCAATCATAACATAAAAAATGAAGAGGTCATCTAAGACCTCTAAAAATTAGACGGTGATGGAACTCATTTCACACCAAGATAAGATTTTCTTACCCCTTCATGTGCAAGTAAACTTTTTCCACTTCCCTCTAACGTTATCTTCCCAGTCTCCAAGACGTAGGCATAATCGGCATTCGCTAATGCCATAGTTGCATTCTGTTCGACTAAAAGGATTGTCTTACCTTCATCTTTTATTTTTCTTATAACCTCGAATACCATTTTGACAAGTAAAGGCGCGAGGCCAAGAGATGGTTCATCCATGAGAAGTATTCGCGGGCTGCCCATAAGGGCCCTCCCTATGGCAAGCATCTGTTGCTCGCCACCTGAGAGAGTTCCTCCGGGCTGTTTTAATCTCTCCTTTATCCTTGGAAAGAGAGAAAGCACAAAATCAAAATCACGCTTTATTCCATCTTTATCACTTCTACCGTATGAGCCTATCATAAGATTTTCCTGAACCGTTAAATTCGGAAAAATCCTTCTTCCCTCCGGCACCAAAACGATTCCACTTTTGACTATCTCGGCCGTACTCCTCTTTGTTATATCCTGCCCTTCGTACAAAATCTTTCCCTTTTTCGATGTAACCAAATTCATTATAGCATTCAACGTTGAACTCTTACCGGCTCCATTTGCACCTATAAGAGTTACTATCTCTCCGGCATTAACTCTAACGTTAATACCCTTTATGGCATTTATAACTCCATAATGAACTTTTAGATCCTCTATTTTAAGTATTTCAGGCATAAACTTCATCTCCAAGATATGCTTCTATAACTTTTTTATCATTTTGAACCTCATAAGGACTTCCGTGAGAGATCAATCTTCCGTAATCAAGCACGTATATTCTTTCGCACAGATTCATAACAAACTTCATATCATGCTCTATTAAAAGAATGGTAAGCGAAAATTCCTTCATTATTTCCTTTACAGTTTCGAGCAATTCCTCACTCTCGTGAGGATTCATTCCCGCTGCCGGCTCATCGAGTATCAAAAGAGATGGGTTCGTTGCAAGTGCTCTTGCTATCTCAACCTTTCTCTGTTGGCCGTAAGGCAAAGACGATGCTTTGTAATCGGCATATTTTTGCAATCCCATCCTTTTTAGAAGTTCAAATGCTTTATCCTTCATCGCTTTTTCAACCTTCAAATAGGATGGCATTTTAAGAATGGCGCTGACAAGCCATGGTTTCCATGAAGGCTTAGGATATTCTGAATTGTGTTTGTGAAGAAATTTAAGTGCTTTTCCATTTGTAAAATAAGAATGTTGACCAACCATGACGTTTTCTATCACGCTCATATCCGAAAAAAGCCTTATATTCTGAAAAGTTCTCGCTATTCCAATCTGATTTATCAACTGCGGACTTTGACCTGTTATGTCTATTCCCTTAAAAAAAATCCTTCCACTCTGCGGCTTGTATATTCCCGTTATGGCATTAAAGACCGTTGTCTTACCAGCACCATTTGGCCCTATAAGGCCTATCAGTTCACCTTTATTTATATACATAGAAAAGGAATCCACGGCAGTTAAGCCGCCGAATCTTACGGTCATACCGTCTATTTTCAACACATTTTCACTCATTTTGTACTTCCACCTTCTTGAAAAAATTGTAAATTTTCTGCCAGTTCAACTCTTCCTTGCCCATCAGGCCTCTTCTCCAGAAGATCATCACGATTATGAACAAAACTGACAGAATCAACATACTCATACCGGGGACACCGGGAATTGTAAAACCAAAGATCGTGATATTAGATTCGAAAATCCTAAGCCATTGAGAGACAAAGGCAAAAAAGATGGCACCCAAGATCGCTCCTGTTATGCTTCCGAGACCTCCTATGACTATCATTATGAGCACATAAAAAGTAAGCATAACTCCCAAACTCGTTGGCCTTGGATCGAGAGTCGTTATCCAGTGTGCGTAAAGAGCGCCGGAGACGCCGGCAAAAAAACCGCTTATCACGAATGCCATCATCTGATGACGAAAAACATCTATTCCCATTACCTTCGCAGCAACTGGATCCTCAGATATCGCCCTGAGGGCCCTCCCATAACTGCTATATTTAAGACTTCCTATGACGATTACCGTTACAAGCAACCAACTCCATGCCCACCATACATTCGTGTAAGGATTTATTCCCTTCAATCCAAGAGTTCCATTGGTCACACCGTAGAGATTTTGTATAAGGATCCTTATTATCTCTGCAAAAGCAAGTGTAGCGATGGCGAAATAATCTCCCGTTAATCTTAAAGATGGATATCCTATCAAAAAGGCGAAAAATGCTGCGACAAGACCTCCTATTATCGTGGCCGGCAAAAATCCGATCTGAATGCTGTTCAAAGGCCATATAAGTGGCTGAATGAAAAAAGACATTTCTTTTTGCTGAATGGACAATGTCAAAAGCGCAGATGTGTAAGCGCCTATCGCTATAAATCCCGCCTGTCCGAGGGAAAAGATCCCCGTTATGCCGTTAACAAGAGTATAACTTACCGCCATTATAGAATATATCGCCACCAAAGTCACGATCCTTGACCAGTAATCTCCTAAAATATTAACGTTAGAAAGGAAAAAATATATTCCAATTAAAAAGGCAATTGTTAGAATCAAGTTGATCTTTAAAGATATTTTTTTCACGATCACACCTTCTGTTCAGAGTAAATCTTGAATATGCCCGTTGGCCTGAACATCAAAATGGCAATGAGCACAACGTAGGCAAAAACATCTCTGTAACCGGCGAGAGATGGAAAAAATCCGACTATCATTATTTCAAGGAAACCAAGTAAAAATCCTCCAACAATCGCTCCCTGAATAGAACCAATTCCACCTATTACGGCCGCTATGAAGGCCTTAAGCCCCGGCGTAAAGCCCATGTAAGGCTGAACCTGTGGGTATTTCATTGCCCAAAGTATTCCCGCAACGGCGGCGAAGGCAGAGCCGAGAACGAATGTTGTACTTATGATGTTATTCACATTTGCACCCATAAGACTTGTTGCCGGTATATCGACAGAAATGGCACGCATTGCGAGACCTATTTTGGTTTTGTAAAGTATCCACCACAAAATGAGAAAAAGGAAAAATGTGACCCCTATCGTTATAAATGTAAGAAGAGGTATCCTTGATTGTCCGATCAAAATAATATCGGAGAAAAACTTTGGGTAAACGTTGAAAGACTTTGGTATTCCGCCAAAGACGACGACCGCGAAACTTTCAAGAAAAAAGGACATTCCTATAGCCGTTATCAGAGAAGAAATGCGCGGGGCATTTCTGAGAGGACGGTACGCTATCTTCTCGATCGAAAATCCAAGAAGCCCGGTGATCAAAATTGCCATAAGAAAGCCAAGATACCACGGCAGAAAAAAAGCCGTTATCGCGTAAAATGCAAAATACGTGCCCATCATGAAGATGTCTCCGTGGGCGAAATTTATAAGTCTTAATATTCCGTAAACCATCGTGTATCCGACGGCTATAAGGGCGTAAAGACCTCCAAGAGAAAGGCTGTTGAAGATATTCTGTATCAGAGCGTTCAATCCTATGTCCATTCCATCACCTCAAAAGCATGAGGGGAGGAGTCCCCTCATGGATTTATAGTTGTCACATAGGTGAACTGACCATTAACCACTTCATTTATAACGGCAGATTTAACGGCATTCCCATCTGAACCTATCGTTATGTAACCCGTTACGCCTTCAAAATTTTTCGTACTTCTTATCGCCTCGTTAATCTTAACGGGATCGGTCGAGCCAGCCCTCTCTATAGCGTTTAACATGACGAGATAATCATCAAATCCGAGTGCCGCAAGTGCAGAAGGAGAGGTATGGTACTTTTCCTCAAATTTTGCTACGAATTCCTGACCTATCTTTGTCACAGGATGTTCTGCGTTAAAGTGAGAGGTGTAATAAAGACCATTAACGGCGCTACCGGCTATCTGTACAAGCTCCGGAGCCTCTGCTCCATCTCCCGCAAGGAATGGCCCTTTGTATCCTAACTGCCTTGCCTGTTTGGCCATTAAAGCGATCTCAGGATAATATCCAGAGATATATATGACATCGGGATTATGACTTAGGGCATCGGTAAGCTGGGCACTGAAATCTTGATCTCCCGACTGGTAATATTCTTTGTAAACAACACCACCTGCGGCCGTGAAATCTTTTATGAAGAAGTTGGAAAGTCCTACACTGTAATCTTGAGCAACATCCGTAAAGACTGCCGCACTCTTGGCCTTTAGATTTTTAATTGCGAAGACGGCCGCAACATGACCCTGGAATGGATCGATAAAGCACACTCTTGATGTGTATGTTTTCCCCTGTGTTACAAGCGGATTCGTTGAGGCCGGTGAAAGGAGCGGTATATGGTATTTTTCGGCGATCGGCGCCCCGGCCATAGTGTTTGAACTCGCAACTTCTCCAAGGATTCCAACAACGTTGTTTAAATTTATCAATCTGCTGATGACATTTGCAGCCTCTGTTTTGTCTGATCTGGTATCTCCAAGTACCAGTTCGACCTTTTTACCGAGAACCGTTGGAAACATTTCATTTGCCAATTCCACGCCCTGCCATACCATCTGGCCAAAAGACGAAATATTCCCCGTCATCGGCAAAGCTACCCCAATTTTGACGACATCATCCGCGATGGCAAAAGAAGCAAGGAGCATCGCAATAATGCCTGTTAATATCAATACCTTTTTCATTTGCCTACCTCCCTTTTTTAACTTGTGGATTATTTTGTATCAATTGTATACCGTCTAAGTTTACAAGTCAATCCCTTTGTATTAATTCTTATTTTAAATTTAATTATATTGTAAAAATAATTTGGACAGAAGGCAGTCAATGATTTCAATTAAAGATGGTATTGAAATTTTTGAGATATTCTAAGGCTATCTCTTTTGAATAGATGAACAACACTACTTCACTGTTTTTTCTTTGGGCAGAAAGCGTCAAATTGTAAGATCCGGTTATAACGACGGGATTTGGACCATCGGGATCGATTATCATATATTTATGATGCAGAAGGCCATTATTCACCTTGTACTTTTTTACAAAATTGAATTCCTCCATTTTTGGAACAAAACTGTAGGATGAAGAGTTCCATTCTTCGTCCGCTATTACTCTGACTTTAATACCTTTTTGATCAAGGTAGGCAAGAATAAGTGCGATTCGAGGATCGGAAAATGAATAGATAACTATATCAACTTCCGATTTGGCACGTTTTAAATTATCAAGAATTAAATTAAAGGAATCATCTGAGGGAGAAAATCTAACTTCCATCTTCACTCCCTCAACCCAAAAGGTTTTCCGTTCATTTTCCTTTGAAGAGAAAAAACCATTTCTCATTCTTTGAAAGTCATTTTCGAATGCATTTGCGAGTTCGTAAGAATCAAAAATGACGGCGTTGTTTAAATCTTTGTAAAAAGATGATCTTGTGAAATTTGAAGATCCGCACCAGACATATCTACCATCTACGATTACATACTTTGAATGCATAAGACCATTTCTTAGAGGATCTGCGACTACATCCAATGGATAAAGGTTCTTGTGATTCTTTAAATAATTCTCTCCCTCCATTACAACTTGGACATCTATGTTTTCTTCTCTCTTCTTTTTTAATATCGCGATGATCTCCTCATCGTCTACATTGTAAACGGCAACATGTATTGATAAGCGGGCAGAATTGATGAGATCTATCAAAGATTCCTTTAAACTGCTATCTGCCGGTGAGTTAAAGAATACCTGCCATGAAAAAGAAAGAGTGAAAGATGCCAAAAAACATACCGTGAAGATAAGAAATGAAAATTTCATTTAAGTGTTAAGGACGTCTATTACGTATTTAGACCAGCTTTCCATCAAATCATACTTTGAAATCAAGTCTTTAAGGTTTGCGAATTCCCATGCAAATTTATCTTTTTCTTTTATACCTTCTATATCCGCTTTAATCTGAAAGACTATGCCGAGATGAACCCTGTTTACCGGTGTAGTTGACTCCTTTATGACGCCAAGATACTTTGGCCACCCCACAGAATTTTTTATTATAACCTCCTCATTCATCTCCCTTTCCATTCCGGAAAGAAATTTCATCCAAGGTGTCTCTCCCTCATCACGATCGTTGACATGGCCACCTATTCCTATGCTATACATACCGTGAAGTCTCTTTTCAGTTTGGGATGAAAGCCTTCTAACGAGCAAATAAAGATCATCAAGGTTTTGCATCACAACGTATGGAATGATCTGCCTTATCGATTCGTCTGATTCGGCCCTTTCACGATTTACAAAAAACCCGTTTCGCTCTGTCAGTTCCTTTATTTTCTCAATGGAAATGCTTATAAATCCAGTATCCATTATTAACTCATCAACCTCTTTTGAAGGTATGACAAGTACCATTTCATTGACCAATTAAATGACCCCCTTTTGATTTATCAATAAAATTCTATCATATTTGTTTAAAGGTTCCGAAAAGCGCTCTTGACTTAAAACGAGTTCTTTTATCAATTAGTAAATTTTATAATTTTTATCTATTTTTGGCTATTTTCGTAAAATAACCGCTTTTAAGGCATTTTACATCGTCCTTTGTCATGATATCAAAGTTTATCTCACATTTTCGTAGTATAAAAGAAATCCTAAAATAAGCAAGTTTTAACTTGTTTTTAATTGACTTCTAAATTTTTAAGTGTTAAGATAAACATCAATAAAAATTAAAAAGGTGATTTTATATTATGACGTTAACGATTGATTTTAAACAATTTGTAATACTAAAGAAAAAGACCTAATAGATCCTTTCATTGTATCTATTAGGCCATGTTGAATTATTAAAACATGGCTTTTTTATTTAAGGTGAGGCGGAAGTAACAAATTAAGGAGGTGCTTGCATTGCTTGGCTTTGCGGCGAGAAGAATGTTGCTTTTGCCCGTTACCCTTCTTGGCCTCACTTTGCTGATCTTCTTCTTCATGTCCTTTTTGTCTCCTTATGAACTTCTATCAACATACGTAAGCGACCCGCGACAACTTCAGGGAAATGCGGCCCAAACTCTTATAAAGCAGTATGGACTCGATCAGCCTTTTTACGTTAAATACGTCAGGTGGATCGACGAGATTATTCATGGAAAATTTGGATGGTCTGTGACCCTCAATGAACCTGTTTCAAAGGCCATAATACAAAGGTTCCCGGCAACTTTAGAACTTGCCATTTATTCGATTATTCCAATAGTACTCGGTGGAATATGGCTCGGAGTTACTTCGGCCGTTCACCACAACAAATTCATTGATCAAATCCTAAGAGTCTTTGCCCTTCTGGGGTATTCAATACCTTCATTTGTGCTCGGCCTTGTAATACTTTTCATATTTTACGGTGTGCTCGGATGGCTTCCACCCGGAAGGCTTGGGGTGAATTTTTCGATGATATACGACTCGGCCACCTTTCATCATTACACAGGGCTTGTCACTATAGATTCGCTTTTGAATGGCAGATTCTGGATGTTTTTGGATGCCCTCAAGCATCTCGTTGCTCCCGTAATGACGCTTTCTTTCCTTTCGTGGGCGAGTCTTTTGAGGATAACGAGATCCTCAATGCTTGAAGCCTTGGGACAGGATTACGTGAGAACGGCTCGCGCCAAAGGATTAAGCGAGAGAGTGGTTATAAACAAGCACGTAAGAAAAAATGCATTGATCCCAGTGACGACAGTTGCAGGTTTGATGTTCATAGGGATATTGGGCGGAGTTGTCATAACCGAGACGATCTTCAATTATCCAGGAATCGGAAGCCTTATGGCTCAGGCATCCGAACAACTCGATTACGCAACAGTGCTTGGCATAACTTTGATTTACGGCCTTGTAACAGTCATAGGCAATCTTGCCGTCGATATTTCATACGCGCTAATAGATCCAAGAGTTAGGCTGAGATAGAAAAGTGGTGAGAGTATGAAGGAAATCGAAGGAAATGTTCTTTTAGAAAAATCAAAAAATCAGAAACAGTTTCAAAAAACAGAGATTTTGTTAGAGGTTAAAAATCTTAAAAAGTACTTTCCCATAAAGGCCGGTATATTCAGAAGCACGGTCGGATGGGTAAAGGCAGTCGATGATGTCTCGTTCTACAT
>ERZ1669247.97-NODE-97-length-40623-cov-19.632296_pt1 | contig 40623 bp, 42 predicted proteins | sample MGYA00579297_ERZ1669247 | MGnify/ENA primary metagenome ERZ1669247 (study PRJEB41166, sample SAMN08046056) | hot springs metagenome | biome: hot spring; feature: acid hot spring; material: thermophilic sediment; isolation source: thermophilic sediment from acid hot...
TAAAGGGTTTTGGAATGGTAAAAGTTTTTAGGACAGTCTCCAGAGAAGGAGACGTTGATTACTGGGCAACTGATGACCTTGATATGAATTAAGAAAAGAGAAAGGAGCTTGCTGGAGAATTGAGGATAAAGCTATTTCACAGAGGAGTAAAACAGTGCTGTGGAATAGAAAGATCTATGGTTAGGAAAGCGAAAAAGGTTTTCAACCACACATGCCTTTCAATAAGGGCCTTTCTCAGGCTTGAATTCCAAAGATTGATTACAGGGATCAGCTGGTATGAAGCAAAACTGACGATAATAAGGTCATCGATAAGATCTTACATAGAGAATCCTGTATATAAACTGGGGTCAACTGCGTAAGTCCTAAATAAAATAAAGATTATTAAATGGATCACGGTTAAGAAAATAGATGCTTCAGGACTGCGTTTTTTGTAATATATCAAACGGAAAAGAACAGGCATACAAAATATTTGAGAATGAAAGGGTGATAGCAATACTTGACAGATTTCCCATAGCTCCGGGTCATTCCTTAGTGATAACTAAAAAGCATTATCAGGATTTTCTTTCTGTTCCCGATGATGAACTTTATGATCTTGCCAGAATATCTAAAATTGTCGGGTTGGCTGTAAAAATGGGTATGAACGCAGACGGCATAAGGCTTTTCACGAACGTAGGCAGGGCAGCCAGTCAAATAATTTTTCATGTTCATGTACACATAGTTCCTTTATGGGATAGAGAACCAAACTTTACATGGTTCAGAAGGAGAGCTGAGATAACTCCAAACGCGGCGAACTATGTTTTAAATAAGATAAAGCCGTATCTTAACGAAACTTTATTTAAGCTGTGACCGCTTTATTATTCAATGCTAAAGACTAGCGTTCTATGCGGTGGGACATCAGGAGCTAAAGTCGTTGGAGGGCTGTACAGGAACAAAATTGAAGTTAATGCTATAGTAAACACTGCGGATGACGAATATTTTCTTGGTCTCTATGTATCACCGGATTTTGATTCTGTAATTTATTCGCTAGCCGGAATCTTTGACTTTAAAAAAAACTGGGGTATAGTGGGGGATACGTTTAACGCGTATGAGATGCTGAAAACAATGAAGGTTGAACCTTACATAATGCTCGGTGACAGGGATCTGGCTGTTCATATTTACAGGACTTACCTTTTGAAAAGTGGTTTGAAGCTTACAGACGTTTTTGAAAAAATTCTCAAAGCTTTTGGACTGGATGTAAAAGTTGCCCCTCCTTCCGATAGCAGGTTAAAAACAATGATTGGTTTAAGCTCTGGAGAAATTTCTTTTGAAGAATACTATGTAAAGAGAATTGAGGATAGCATAAAATACCTTAGGATCGATGGTTCAGGACATGCTAGAGCTTCTGAAAAAGCGCTTGAAATCATTGATGAATCTGAAATTTTAATAGTTGCACCGAGCAATCCTTTAGCTTCTATATTTCCAATAATTTCTGTTAAAGATCTGAGAGAAAAAATAAAAAATTTTAATGGCAAAAGGGTAGCTATAAGCCCTTTTAAAGGAGGGGTCACATATAAGGGCCCAGCTTCCAAAATGATGCGGGATCTGGGAATCGGACCAGAACCTAGGGGCATTATAAAAATTTATGACGGTTTGATAGATTACCTTATTGTGGACACGAATGACTATAAAGAAAATGAAAGAATTATCGAAGGCGTTAAAATAATTCCTTCTGACATAACCATAAATGAGGATAAGGATGTAATAAGACTGTACAATACAATCTTAAACTTATGAAATGCATGCGCTAAAGGCATATTCCTTAAAAATTAAAATAAGCTTAAATCGATCTTTTTTGAAAATTATTCAGCCGGGGTGCCCGAGCGGCCTAAGGGGCTGGCCTCGAGATCGCTGACAGGAAAGCCAGTGGGCTTCGGCCCTCGCAGGTTCAAATCCTGCCCCCGGCGAGTTTTATACATTGTTTTTTATATTAAATGGGCTGCAACTTTGCTTTTGTCAAAGATTGTGAAGAAAGAAATAATAATCTCATAAATTATAATTGTTCAATGGACAAAGAAAAGGTCTTAGATCAGATCTGGGAAAACCTTTCTTATGTTATAGACCCTGAAGTTGGAGTATCAATACTTGACTTGAACTTGGTGCAAAAGCTGGAGCTTAGCGAAGATGGCACTGTAGACATAGAAGTTAGAATGACAACTCCTGCATGTCCTGCAATGTTAGCTTATCAGCTGGCAAATGATGTAGTAGAGGCGTTGAAAAAGGTTCCAGAAGTTAAAAAGATCAAGTTCAAGTTATTGGACCATTATATGGCTGATCAGATAAACGAAGCAATAAAAGAGTCTTTGGAAGAAAAAGCTGCATAAAATGTTCAATAAAAAACTGATCAGCTCAGTTGTAGGAATTGCTGCTTTTATATTATCCTATGCCTTCTACGGAGAAGGAAACTTCGGATACAATCCTCTTCATAACCTGATAGTTGCTATACCTGTGTGGACTGCAAAAGCTGTAGCAGATGGTGGAGTAGCCGTAATATTTGTATTAATGACGTTAGAGAGTTCATCTCTGCCCATACCTTCTGAAGTTATACTTCCTTTATCAGGGTATTTGGTTTCGCTCGGAAAGCTTAACCTTTATTTAGTTCTTTTTGCTGCAATAGCTGGGTCTATAATAGGTTCTATAGCGGATTATTATATAGGTTTGCTTATAGGAATAGAAGGCATAGAAAAAAGAAAGCTGATAAGCGAAAACAACCTCAAAAAGGCTGTCGAATGGTTTAAAAAATATGGTGCTTACGCTGTGTTTTTTACAAGAATGCTGCCCGGCATGAGAACTTTGATTTCTTTTCCTGCCGGGGCATTTAAAATGAACCTTTTCAGGTTTATACTCTTTACATTTTTAGGATCTTTTCTATGGAGCCTGGTTCTTCTTTATATAGGAATACTGCTTGGGAATAACTGGGGATACGCAATAAATATCATAAACAGGATTCTTGTTCCGGCGGCAATAGGTGTAACTGTTGCATTTTTAGTTTACATTGCGCTCTCGATCAAAAAATGATTGCTTCTAAGGCCTCCATGCGGTTTTTGCTTTTTTGCCCACTGCCAGCCCTATAAAGGCACCTAATACTGCAAAAACAATGTCGATCAAAGCAGAAGACAGCTGTATTAAAGGCGGCTGATAAACACCGAAGTTAAAGAGCATAAACTGTGATGCGAGAAAAGCGTCTGCCGCACTGAACATTATAGAGCCAAGTGCAGAAGTTATATACTCTTTCTTTCCAGCTAAGATTATAAGTTCTGCCAAAGCCGCCATGCTGAAGTAGAAAGGAGTCCAGATAGGGTTAAAGAAAGCGATCATAGATATTATGTAAAACGGTATTATCATCATGAAAATAGATCCGTATGCGTTATCGGTAAGTAAAAGCAAAACGCTTACTATTAAACCCTGTGGAAGGTACACAAAAAGAGCTGTTGCAAAGTAGTTTAAAGGAGGAGTGTACCAAACAAACGAAGGTATATATGCAATCGCAAACTGTGCAGCATAAAGCAATATTCCGAAAGTTATTGATAAAGCTAGGTTTTTTGGCCTCACGACTTCTTTTAGATTCTTGTTTATGAGAACTAAACCAACTACTATGATTGCTAATGACTCAGCCATTGTTATGGCTTCGCTCATCACCTTACTGTACGCATAAACCTCAAATGAAATGTATAACATGAAAGCTAGCACCGCAATTATTATTGCCGATAAGGCCGTTGCTAATAATGAGTTTCTCATGTTGGATGGATTATCCATCCAAATATTTATATCTTTCTGCTTCCAACGCCTTTTTGTATGTTATCTATCAAGGACCTCTCGATGCGCTATGATGGAAAGTTGATTTTTGAAAATATTAACTGGGAATTAGGAGAAGGAGAATTAGGTTTGATAAGCGGAGCTACGGGTTCTGGTAAGACTTCTCTTTTGTACGCGATTTTGGGGTTTGTAGGGGAATACGTTGATGCAAAAATTGAAGGAAGGATTACCGTTAATGGTATAACGCCTAATGAGGCTCTTAAAAATCAATTGGTTTACTATGTACCTCAAGAACCCATAAATTCCTTTATTGGTTATGATGTTTGCACTGAGCTTACCTGGAAAAACCCAGAACCAAGAAGTTTTGATGAAGTCGTTGAAGCCTTGGGCTTAAGAGGAGTTTTGCACAGAGACGTGTTTACTTTAAGCGGTGGAGAAGCTCAGAAAGTAGCTGTTGGTTTTGCTCTTCTCGGTCGCTATAAGTTAGTGCTTTTTGATGAGCCTCTTGCAAACCTTGATAATGATTCAAGAAAAAAGTTCATAGAACAGCTTAAACTATTAAAAGAAAAAAATGTAACGGTTATAATTGCTGAACATAGGACTGAGTATTTAAAAGGTATAGCAGATACCAGCGTTGAGCTTCATTCTGAAAAATTTGATGCACCAGAACCGGAGATAGACCTTAAAGATAAAAAAGCAAACGGTGATCTTATTAAAGTAACTAACTTGAACTACATTTATGATTCAGGTGTTCAGGCTTTAAAAAACATAAGCCTTGAAATCAAAGCAGGAGAAATAGTCACGTTTGTTGGCCCTAACGGTTCTGGGAAATCGACTTTGGCGAAGATAATCATTGGAATGCTTCCTTCAAAGGGCGTCTTTACAGGTGCAAGAACTAAAGGGTTCATGCTACAAACCCCAGAGCTTCAGTTTCTCCAAGATAAAGTAATTTCGGAGGTTCTATACGAAAGCAGAGACAGAAACATAGCAGATCAAAGCATAAAATTTTTCGGACTTGAAAGCAAAAAAGAAAGGCTACCTCATTCGCTTTCAAGGGGCGAACGGGTTAGATTGGCTCTTGCGTCTGCTGTAGCTAAAGATCCAGAGCTGTATGTGCTAGATGAACCTACAGAAGGCCAAGATCAGTTCGGTTTATCATTATTGGTTAATATTTTAAAGCTTATAAAGAGCTCGGGTTCTTCTGCCATAGTTATAACGCAGGAAGAATCGCTTACTAAAAAAATATCAGACAGAGTTTATCGTTTTTACAACGGTGAAATTTATGAATCGCAATAAAAGTTATGGTATTTTTACATCGTTTTTAGTCCTTTTGACGGGTTCTACGTTAGCACTAATGTCATATAACATTTATATCCTTACGGCTGGCGTATTGTTTTCTTTTGTATATGGTTTTGTAAATTATAAAAAGCAGCTGCTTCCAGTAATAAAATTCAGCGCGTGGGTAGTTTTAGGTTTTGTGTTATCTCAAGCATTTTTTTACTGGGGTTTTTATTCTGGACAAAAAACGTACATTATCCTTTGGGTAATAAAACCCCATTATAACTTACTTGTTGACTTTTTAACAGAAGGCAAGGGCATTGCGATCACTTACCAAGGTATAATATGGGGGATTATATCTTCAGCAAAGCTGTTAATAACTTTGTTTTTGGCTTTCTCTTTTTCTAAACGTTTGAACCCGAAGATCGTTTTGAACGCTTTAAAGAAAATACACGTTCCACCTCTGATCGCTCTTGGAGCCGCTATGACCTTCAGGCTTCTACCAGAAATGGCAGAAATGTCAAAGACCTTATATTCGGTAAGCAGGATAAGAAAGCCAAAAAAGCTTAGCAGAATAACAATGCCCTATACGTTTCTTAAAGCGTTGATTTACAACTCAGTAAAAAAAGCTTTTGTTGCCTCGCTTGCACTTGAAACCAAAGGTTTGCCCGATTTCACTTTTGACTGTGAAGAAATTAAAAGGCCTGATGCTGGAGCTGCTGACCTCCTCTTTTTTGTTATTTTAGCTTTCCTTATCGCTCTTAACTTTATTATTTTTTAGCATCCTAAGCCTTTCTCCGTTTATTATAAAAGATGAAATATAAAGAATTAAAGCCGTTTCAATAAGCCCCACGAAAATACCTAAAATCCAGTAGCCCGTGAGGTATCTTGTTATGAATGCCCTCGTAATTTCTATCGCATATGTAGGAGGTAACAATAAAAGCAGTATTTTAAAGGGTCCGCTTACGTAACTCAACGAACCTCCAGCTATAAAGAAAAGAGTTGGTATAAGTATAGGGACCGTTATTATACCTAAATATACATTGGCTATCCTTAAATCTTTGCTTAGAAGCCCTATCAAAATTCCCAGTGAGCTCGAAAAGATTGTGCTTATCATAAGAAGCACTAAAAATATCATAAAGATCAGCGTGTTTACAGAAATAAGCGGTCCTGTTTGCACAGCTCCTAAAAGGCTCAAATATTCATTTGAAAATATAACGAGCCCAACCAAATAAAATATTGAGCTCAATATAGATATTACAAACGAAGAAACGATTTTTGATATCAGAATTTCGTACCTTTTAATGGGCATGCTCAGCAACATTTCAAAAGTTTTTTCTTCTTGCTCAACGGTTATCAGAGTTGCGGACATTTCAGCCATACCTATGCAGAGAGCGAAAAGAATAGTTGGCGCAACGAACTCTTCGACCTGAGTCATTTCAAATATGTAAAGCGGATTAAGAGAATACGTAATGTTGTTGATGTTTGTAATAAACGAATAATTAACAGGATTTGATACAACTTGAAAATCAGTGATCCCGCTCTTTTTTAAAAGGTAATTCCTGTAGTATGACTGAAAATTGTTGAGAACGTAATTCAGAGCTTCAGCTTTAGCATAATAAATCTGGTTTATATCTTTCATGTTAAAAGTAACGTTAAGGCTTATGAAATTGCTGCTGTTTGTATAGCTTATTATAGCATCAGAATTAAATGGCTGACTTGTAATTTTAACCCCCTGACTATAAAGATAGCTGTCCAGAAGGCTCCAGTTCTTAGTTACGTAGACGCTTAAAGGGACAGTTGAAGGGGGCGCGGTAACTGCAGAAATAAATCCAAAAGCCGCGAATATTAGCAGGGGTAAGAAGAAGCCTATGTAAACTTTTGGGTCTCTAAGCACGTCAAGGAGGTCTTTTTTTATGAGCACCCTTACCTTTCCCTTCAACCCTTAATCTCCCCTTTTTGAGGTTCTGTTTGATCCCCTTTTGCAAGTTTTATGAATACTTCTTCCAGATCCTGGCTGTTACCCTTTATTTCTTTAACAGAACCAACCCTTAGCAAAACCCCTTCGTTTATGATTCCTATTTCATCACACAGCTTTTCCACTTCAAACATGTTATGAGAAGAAACTATTACGATAGACGAGTTTTTAACCGCAAAATCTTTTATAATGTTCCTTATGTTTATTGCATGAAAGACGTCTATTCCGGCAGTTGGTTCATCCAAAACTGCAAGCCTAGGCTTTATCATCAGTGCTCTAGCTATCTGTAGCCTTCTTTTCATACCTTTGCTGTAGGATTTTGTTTTATAGTGTATCTTGTCTCCTAGGTCGGCTATTTTAATTCCATCCTCTAGAAATTCATCGTATTCTTTTTCATTTTTTGCGTAAACCGTTGCAGCAAATGTCAGGTGTTCGTAACCGGTTAAGTTTCTGTATGTGCCGGCGTCTTCTGGCACATAAGAAATGTACTCTCTGGCTCTTTCCGGATCATTAATCACATCTGTATCATTTAAAAAAACGCTTCCAGAATCAGGTTTAAGAACTGTTGCGATTATTTTAAGAGTTGTAGTTTTACCTGCTCCATTTGGGCCTAGGAGCCCAAAAACTTTTCCTTCTTGGGCCGTAAAGCTTATTCCTCTTACGGCAACCGTTTTGCCGTACGACTTAAAGAGTTCTTTTACATAAAGGGGCATCCGATTATATATACGCTGCACAATTATAAACGGTTTTTTAAAATTTAAAACGGCTGGTTGTGCTTGATTATTTATCCTGTCTGTAAAGTATAATGTCTTTAATGAATCCTGTCTCGTCTATTTCAACCTTTGACCTCCAGTCCTTAAAAACTATACCGTTTTCTTCTTTTATGTATCCAAGCCTTTCTAGCTTTGCTATTATTTGATTCACTCTCCACCTAGGCAACTTTTCAGTAAGAATCCTCATTACTACCTCTAGAGGTACAGATCCTCCCCTCAGGGAAATCTCTACAAGAATCATTGCCAGTGAAGCTATTTCTTCTATGCGGAGCCACCGGCTATAGTCTGCTTCAGAGAGTGGCTCCTTCGTCATCAAGACAAACCGTGCCTTTTCAAAGTCCTTGGGCGCCTCATCATCGGGGATTATAGCTATCTTCATGCCCAACCTGTCAGCTTCTAAGGAAGCTACTTTTATAGCCTCAAGATAATCTTTCCCAAGATGTTTTTTTAATTCCCAGCCTTTCAATCCCGGTAATGATGAAGTCTCTATCAGTAAAAGTCTGAGCGCCTTTATGGCTTTCTTTTGAAGCTCTTCTTCAGCCAAATGGTATCGCCACGCTTTCGAATTCTCCTCCTAGCGGGTTGCTTATCAGCGTTTCTCCAGTAAGAGGATTCCGGAGAACAGATATAACTCCTATGTTTGAGAGGTAAGCTATGTAAAATGCTATTTTTAATTTTTCGTTAAACCTTTCTATGAATTCTTTATAGGGCACGGTCTTGAATTTTTCAAGTTCCTGCTTTAAGCTCTTTTCGTAAAATTCCATAGCTTCTTCTTCAAACTTTTTGTCAAAAACTATGCTCTGTGTGTATTCGCTTTCGTGCCTGGAAACGCTTCCCAAGCTCGGTTTTCTGCCCCACGGCTCTATCAACCCCAAGTATTCAACTGCCATCTTTATCCTTTCACGGCTTATTCTTTTTATCCCAAGGGCTGGAGTAGTGTGCTTTGCAAGTATAAGACCTAAGTCTTTAAATGGCATTTGCTTTACTTTTTCTTTTATGAGCTGTGGGTCTATTTTAAGGCCCTTTAACGCATCCAGTACCCATTCTTCTTGTTTTTCAATAACTATAGATACAGAATTTAGAGCCTGCGATTCGTATTTTAAAGAAATAACCCTGTCTTTAAGCTTATTTTCATTTATCTTTTTTAAAAGTTCTTCAACGTTGATAGCGAACGGGTCTCCACCTACTTTTTTTAAAACTTCTGGCAGCTCTATTATTTTCTTTAATTCTTCTTCTTTGCCGTTCACTTAGCTATCACCTTAGGAGCGCTGCCGTTCTGACTCTTCTGAACTATTATGAAATTTATATCAGGAGCATAAAAGCTAGGGAAGTTTGGAGTTATTATTAGGTACTGTGTTTCGCTGCCTTGAGATACATCATATATAGCTTTGATAAACTTCTCCCTTACGATTGGATCCATGTGGACGTCAAACTCATCCAATGCCCTGAAAGGAGAAACTATGTACATCTGTACAGCTAACAGGAATGCTGTTACTGCCGCGCTCAGCTCTCCGCCGCTCTGAGAAAAACTGTCAAGCGGTATTAGGTCTGTGCCACCGAAGCTTGCATAAAGCCTAAGACCAGCGTTCTCTGGATCGTTTTCGTTAATCAGTATGACCTTTCCGCTGGCATTTATCCTTGCCATTATCTCGTTATACTTTTCATTTATCTCAGAAATGGTCTTCCTTATAACTTCTTTCCACTCTTCAGATCTGCTTTCTATCTCTTTCATGGTTTTTTCCTTGTTCTTCCTTACTTCATCCAGCTTTTCCTTGTATTCATCCACTTTAGTCTTGAACTCTAGGTACACTTTTTCTGCTTCTTGATTTACATCTCCAAGAACTTTCAGCTGAGCGTTGATCGTCCTTATTTCATCTTCTATTTCAGAGATCGTCCTGACGTTTGCAGGCCTTTGACCTGTAGCCTTTTTAATAGCTTCGTTCAGTTCGTTTTTTAAGGATTCAAGATCCCTGTTTAATTCTTTAAGGCTTGAATTTAAAGAGTCTATCCTGTATTCCCCTACTTTAACTTTAGAGTATTCGGCTAACATTTTTTCAAGAAGTGAATTAATCTCGTTTAACGAATCATAAATCGCTGTAACAGATTTTTCATCGCCTTTATAGGCTTTAGCTGCACTCTCCTTTATTATTTGAACGAGAGTATTGTACCTGTTTTTATCGGATTCAAAATCTGAAAGCAGTTCTCTGTTTCTTGCTGTCTGAGTTGAAATTTCTTCGTTTATCTTGTTTATTTTTTCATTTGTGCTGTTTATTGATTTTTCCAGCTTCAAAACTTCAGCCCATGCATATTCTGCGTTTAGCTCCTGTAGCCTCTGTTTAAGCTGACGACTCATGACCAACCTGTCGTATTCTTCGCGCCACTTTTCCAGAGAATCCATCGCTTTACCTATGAGATCTTGGTATTGATTTTCTTCAGCTATTATATTCTTTAATCTGTTTTTGGCGTCAAGTAGGTTTTCTCTAATATTAGCTATACCTAGAGCTTCTTCAACCATTTTTAGCTTGTCCTCAGGCTTAATCATGATAAATTCGTCAACCATGCCCTGTGGCATTATTATCAGAAGGTTATTGGGATCTATACCTACTTTCTTTAAAAGATCAAGGACCTGCTGCCTAGATGCTTCTTTATAATCTATCTCAAACCAGTAAGAGCCGTCTTTTCTTAAATACCTTGAAAGCATTATTTCGTCTTTATTATAAGCCGGAAAGGGCCTTTTGCCATTTTCTTTTGAATTGTTTATAACTAAAGAAACCCTGCCAATATCTTCTCCTCTTCGAACTAGATCTGCCAGTTTCCTGCTTCTTTCAGTAGAAAGCTGGCCCATAGCTAAAGACATACCGAGAAGAATGGCGCTTTTGCCAGCGCCATTGGGGCCAGTTATAAAATTAAACCCGGGTTTTAACGTTATCCTTCCATACTTATAACTCATAAAGTTTTCAAGTATCACTTCTTTTATTATAGCTTTGCTCAACCCAAACAAAATATAATTAATTTAATATAGCTTTATCTGAATTTGTTGAAATAATCTAACAAATAATTAAATTTCGTAGATAAAATTTTAACTCATTAAAAGTTCATAAAGTTCAGATTTTAGCTTGGTAATTGTAAGTTTGAAGCACTATTTATAAGCAGCAAATCGAATATTTTTTATTCAATGAGCAAAGACCCTGAAGAAGAAAAGCTTGAACGATTGTTAAAGGATGGTCTGGATTCTCTGTGGAAGAAGGAAAAATCAGAGCATCAAACGACAAAAGGCATTTATTATCCTTCATACATAGGTTCTTGCCTGAGAAAACAATTTTATATTTATACAGCTGGAGAATCTGTAACTTCCGAAGAACTTGTGATATTTATGACCGGAAAAGGCGTTCATGAACTCGTGGTTAAAGCGTTTGGAGAAAAAGTGAGGGTAGAGAGCGTAGAAGAAAAGATAAACCTAGAATTTACAGATAAAATTAAGCTGAGTGGGAGGATAGACATTATAATCGCCGATATAGAAGGTAAAAAATACCTAATAGAGGTAAAAAGCGCAAGCAAAACACCTGATAGTCCGTATGAAAGCCATGTGCTGCAGTTACATGCTTACATGCAGGCTTTGAAATTTGATGAAGGGTATCTCCTTTATTGGAATAAAAGGGATGGGGAAATCAGGGTTTTTAAAGTAATAAAAAACGATGAGATGATGAGAAAACTCTACGAAAGAGTAGCAATGCTTGATTATTACATATCAATAAACTCGCCACCACCCCCAGAATCTTATCAAGAGGGAAAAACATGGGAATGCAGAAAATGCCCGTACCTTAACTTGTGTAATCCTGGCCCTCTTTGATTTGTTTAATTATAAAAGCTTATTAGACGTCTTCATGTAAATTATTAGAGCGTTGATAAAAGTTGGAGAATATGAAATACGTGAAGCAAATGAAGACAATATATGGGAAGCAGTTAAAATAAACGAAAAGACGCTGCCAGAACACTACACTTTTGAGTTTTACCTAGAAGTATATAGAAATTTTCCAGAAGGCTTCCTTATAGCTTGGCTTGACGGGAATGCAGTAGGATACATAATGAATAGGATAGAAAGGGGGCTTTCGCATTTTGGCTTTTCAATAGTAAAGCAAGGACACGTGGTCTCGATAGCTGTTTTGCCTGAACACAGGAGAAAAGGTCTAGGGACGGCCTTGCTCCAAACTGCTATCGAAAGGATGAAGAACAGGGGGTGTCAAGAAGTCTACCTTGAAGTTAGAGTTACAAACGAAGAAGCTATACGAGTATATGAAAAGCTTAACTTTGTAAAGGTAAGAACTATTGAATATTACTATAGTGACGGTGAAGACGCTTACGTCATGGCTAGAAAGCTTTGACGAAGAGACTATAAAAGCTATAAAACAAGCGATTCCTGATGATAAACTTTTAGATCTGTTTTTTTCGAAAAAAATCTCAATTGAAAGCTTGGCGTCCAAAATAAGCTGGAAGTCTTTCGAAAAATTAACTGAGCTGATGTTTAATCAGATCGGTTATTCAACGTTGACAAACTTTAGAATAAAAAGAAAGGAGATAGATGTTATTGCGTATAAACAAGATTTGGTTTTCGCTGCAGATTGCAAACACTGGAAGAGGATGTCAGCATCTTCTTTAAGGAAAAGCGTTGAGGCACAAAAGATGAGAGCTTCCCTTTTGCTTTCTACTTTAACTTTTTCGAAAAAACAGATTATCCCATTAATAGTAACTCTTTACGAAAGCGAACTTAAAATAATCGATTATATACCAATCGTGCCGATATTCAAGCTCAAAGATTTTATTATAGATATATATGGATATATGGAACTTATAACGGTTATAAAGGGCCCGTAGCTCAGCCAGGATAGAGCGCCGGCCTCCGGAGCCGGAGGCCGCGGGTTCGAATCCCGCCGGGCCCGCTTTGAACTTTAGAGGTTAAACAGAATTATATGTTCATAATGAAGATTATTGCTAGCTCATTTACAAATCAGCTTTTACATGCAGAACACATTCCAGACACTAATGGCTCAAGTTAACCAAGATCGCACATAGTCTTATAAAACTATAAGACGATTAAGCGATGAGGTAGTTTCAAGGAATATTGAATAAAAATCCGACTGTTAGTTGTTAAAATTATGTAATAGCTTTTAAATTAGGTTTATAATATTTAAACTATAGAGATAATGGAAGATTTAGAATCGCTCGTTAAAAAATATTTTAGCGTAGAAGATGTATTCCATACTGAGAATGGTTATGAGTTTGAGATAAAAAGTTATGATCCTTCTTTTTTAAAAAACAGTTTCATAAATCTATACAGCGATATGAAAAGTACTGAATATTTACCCAAGCTTATAAAGCTGGGTAATAAATACATACTAAAGGTTACAAGAAGAATAGAGAAGTCTCCCAAACACAACATCTATCAAATACTTTTGCTTTTAGCCTCTTTGGGAACAATACTATTAGATGGATACTATAAGTTGGGCAGCTACAGCGAATTTATGATAGCTTATGAAGCTCCTATTCTAGCCATGCTGCTTCTTCACGAAGCTTTTAAATACATAATATCTTATTTGAAAAAGGCAGAATACATGACTTCGTATGCTATTCCTGGAATTCCAGGAATTATTCCGTTGATGGGTTTTATAAATACAAAATCAGATGCTACAGTAAACAGGGATGCCCTATTCGATGGAGCTTTTTACCCTTACATCGCAGCGCTTTTTGGTGTCCTAGCCTTTCTGATTTTCGGCCTTAAGGTTAACGTAAACATACAGAAACCGTTAACAGAACCTTTTTTAAGCCAGCTCTTTCGAGGTTATTTTAATAGCAATAACCTTTTCTTGGAAGGTTCAGCAGTCGGAATAACAATACTGTTCGTTAATTTCCTTCCGGCAACAAACCTAGATGGCGGACTTCTGATATCAAGCTTGGAAAAAAGCTCTTTAGCTTTAGATCTTTTAAGCATAATAATAATGAGTTTTTTAGGCTACTTTGTGTTAGCCCTAGCTGTAATTTTTGTACAAAACATCCACACAACTGAACCGCTCGATTCTGTGTCCCCGCTATCAAAAGGAAGAAAAATCGTTTACATAACATCATTTATAATAATCATTGCGTTATTTGCAGTTTTTGGAACTGTATGATTTTTAAAAATTAAAAACTAGGTAATAAAAACCCAAAAGGGGCTTTTTCAGTTCTATAGGTTGTTGATATAAGACTTTGACCTGTTTATCAGGTTCTTGTTTATTGCGTTAATGTATAACTGTTTGTTCTCTTCATTAAGCTTGTCCCAGTAGACGCGTGGCCATATTGCGTCTGCGTGCGCTTTAACTATATCCTGATTTCTCAGCAGGTCATTAAATATAACTTCCATAACTTTATCCATCGAATATTTTGGCTTGAACCCTAACCTCTTTAATGTTCTGTGAGAGACGGAATATTTGTGTCTCTGTTTTTCAACTCTTGGATCCGGTATTCTTACGTATTCTGGGTCAAACCCGTATTTGTTAACGATTTTCTTGACCCTTCTTGCCAGCTCAAGAGTGTTGTGTATTTCTTCCATCTGATTAACAACGCGGTATTCTCCCTCGTCTGCTGGTTTTTGACCAAGAAGAAAGAGGCAATCGATGCTGTCTTGAAGAGAAAGGAAACTGCGCTTCATTAGTCCAGTGCCGTAAATTAGCATTTTGTTAAAAGCTATGACCTGTGCAAAGTATTTGTTTATTACTGTGCCCCATACTCCGTCAAAGTCAAGTCTGGTGTTTAACTCATCATTAAATAGATCATCTGTCCTGCTTCCGTATACAACTCCCTGTTGTACATCTGTTGCTCTGATTCCCCATATTTTGTTTGCAAAAATTATGTTATAAGTATCAAAGACCTTGCTTATGTGGTACCAAGACCCAGGATCTCTCGGTATCATGATTCTGTATTTTTTCCCTCCGTACTTGACGTTCATCCAACCCTCTTCTATCTTGTATCTTGGAGTTCCGTATTCTCCCATGGTACCCATCTTTATTATGTGTGTTTTTGGGGAGTGTTTTTTTACTGCAAAGATGAGGTTGAGGTTTGTCAAAATGTTGTTTACTTCAGTGTATGCCGCATGATCCACGTCTATCATAGAATATGGGGCGCTTCTTTGTTGTGCAAGATGATAAACTGTGTGTGGCTTGTATTTTTCTATGAGTTTGTCTACAAATTCAGAATCGGTAAGATCGCCCACTATGATTTTTAGGTTGTTCTTGCCGTAAGCTTTTTCATAAGCTCTGACCCTTTCTTCAGGACCGCCTATTGGTAAAGCGCTCGTTCCGCCAACCTCTTCTACTAGCTTTCGAGTTATCAGGTTGTCAACCCCTATTATTTCTTCGTCCAGTTCTTTGGCAAGCCTTACGGATAGAGGCCATCCTATGTATCCGTCTGCACCAAAAACCATTACAGTCATTTTATGACTATCAATTACATTTGTAGTTTATAAACTTTATCGGAGTTATATTGGCTGATTTAGCCTATTGCTGAATTTTAAAAATTATAAAAATCATACAGTAAAGCTATATAAAATAAAATTAATAACATTAAGTATGAAAGTCGGTTTTATCGGACTGGGAATCATGGGTTCTTCGATGGCATATAATGTATTTAAAGGCGGTTACGATCTTATAGTTTATAACAGAACAGAATCTAAGACAAAAATTTTCAGGGAGGCTGGCGTGCCAGTTGCAAAAACACCTAAGGAAGTTGCCGAAAAAAGCGACGTTGTTATTCTCATGGTAACCGATGCACCAGATGTAGAAAACGTTTTGTTCACAAAAAATGGAGTTGCAGAAGGTGCTCACGAAGGACTGATTGTAGTTGATATGAGCACAAATTCTCCCGAATTCGCTGAAAAGTTTGCAAACATGCTTGCTAAGCTTAAAGTCGAGTTTCTGGACGCTCCAGTTACCGGCGGAGACGTTGGGGCCAGAGAAGGCAGGCTCACTATAATGGTTGGGGGTAAGAAGGAAATATTTGAGAAAGTTAAGCCGATTTTTGAAACTATGGGTAAAATGATTATTTATGCCGGCCCAGTTGGTTCTGGACAGAAGATGAAGCTAGTTAATCAGATAGCAGTCGCGCTTTCTGATCTTGCAATGATAGAAGCTATAGAGCTTGCTAAATTTTTCAACCTTGACATTGAGCAGGTTTACAAAGTCCTTAGCACGGGTGGGGCTAGGTCTTTTACGATAGAATCATACATGCCTAGGCTCATGAAAGGCGACCTAGAGCCCGGTTTCAAACTTTCTCATTTAAGAAAAGATATTGGGTATGCGCTTGAAGAGGCAAAAAAGGAAAAGGTACCTTTATTCGCAACATCTCTGACATATCAGATGCTTGTTTCTACAGAAAACCTCGGTTATGGGGAAAAAGGAATACAGGCTTTGATAAAGCTGTACGAAACGCTCACCAAAACACAGCAGTTTTAATCAAGGTTTATATATTTAAATAGTTGTGTTAGGTTTTTTATTTTATATTCTTTTTCATTAACAACTGCGTCGTCGTTTTCATCCAATAAAAAGCCGTACGCGGTTGCTTTGAACATGCTTTCATCATATACTGTGTCTCCTACAGATATTGCGTTTTCAGCTTTAATACCCATTTCTTTTAGATACCTTTCTATCAATCTGTATTTATGAAGAGGTTCAACGTCTATAAATGCGTCCTTTATGAGCCCTTTCTTATCATATACAAATCTGTTGGCATATATTTGATCAAACTTGAGCTCTCTACCAACACGATCTGCAAACTCATAGAGCCCAGCTGTAACCATAACTAACTTGACTCCATGTTTTTTAAGCCTGCTTGAGGCAAGAAGTGCGTCATCTTTTACAGTTATCTTTTTCGTAAGTTGCTCTATCATGTCTTTGCTTACATCTCTACCGTTTCTCCTCCAGTACTCAACATCTAGCTCCACAAGTTTCTTGTAAGATATTTTACCATCAAGATATTCTTTAAGATATGGAGACGTATCAAGCCCAACGCTTTTGTATATGAGATCCCATGAATTTTCTTTTATCAGGGTTCCATCCATATCAAAAAAAGCTACCTTTATTTCCAAATCCTTATATTAAGTGTTCGTTGTTAATTAATACTTTTCTAGCGATTTTTGCATAGCTCCTTTATAGATTCCTCTACAACTTTTATTGCAGTTAAATACTCGCTTACAGAAATCCTTTCCTGATCGGTGTGTGAGAGCTTTGAATCTCCCGGCCCATACGCAATTATAGGAACTTCATAATATGACCTTAAAACGTTTCCGTCGCAGGTTCCAAGCTTTTTTACAAATCCAGCTTTAACGCTAAGAACCTTATATATTCCTCTAAAAAATGCACGGGGCAGTTCATTTGAAGGAGAAGTGCTGAAAGGTTCTAGCCTGTCTTCTATTTGATGATTATTGTTAAATAAAATTTTTTCAAGGTCAAACGTGTTGTATTTTGGGGGAACCCTTATGTCTATATAAGCGAATGCGTCCGCTGGGGTTTTGTTTGTTGAATCGCCACAGCCACACTTAACAACCTGTGCGGTAACAGCGTCAAAATACGAAGTAACGTTAGCGTTCAGCCCCCTGACTTTATTTTGAACTTCGTTTATTTTTTCTATCATTAACTCAAAAGCTGTTTTTTCTTCAACAGGTGAAGAAGAATGGTACGGATTTGCTTTAAAGTTCAGCTTTGCCAGCAACCTGCCTTTATAGCTTACAGCTACGTTACTTACGCCCGTTGGTTCACCGAATATTGCGTAATCTGGCTTTTCTTCATGTTTGAGTACTTCATTCATGCCTTCGCTCAAACGCTCTTCATCTGTAACTGCTATGAATTTTATTCCACAAGGGACATTCATGAGATTTATTGAAGCATGAAGTAACGCTGAAAGAGAAGATTTTGCATCAACAGCACCCCTACCGTATATGTTATTTCCATCGTAAAATACCGGAAGCTCACCCGGTACGGTATCCATATGGCCTATCAAGTAAACTTTCGGTGAACCGTCCTTTACTTTAAGTATTACGTTGTTTGCTTTATCCTGTAATACATCTTTAAATCCAATCGATTTTATATAATTATATATGAAGTTTGAAACTTTAGATTCTTCAGTAGAAGGAGAATAAATCTTTAAACTCTCGATAAGAAAATTTAATGGGTCTGGTGCACTCACCTTTTAGCTACCTCTACAGCAAATTCGACTATTTTGTCCGGTATGTCTACCCCTGTTACAGAAACCGAGTTCTTAAACTCAACAGTTCCGTTTACTTCATGTACAACTATGCCTTTTTCCGTTTCCATCATGTCTACACCGTAAACGCCGCTCCCTATAGCTCTTGCAGCTTTTAGCGCAAGGTCCTCTATTTCTTTAGTTACGGGGCAGTTTTCGGCCTTTCCGCCTAAAGCTGTATTTGTTCTGAAATCACCCGAGGGTTGATTTCTGTAAATCGCCGCAATTACTTGGTCACCAACCACGAAAGCCCTTATATCTCTAGGGGGCCTGTTCACATATTCCTGTAAGTAATAGACCTGATATATAGGTTCCATATATTCGCGTTCTTCGAATACAGCTTTTGCTGAATAATAACTGTCAAGAAGGGCGACCATCCTGCCCCAAGATCCTACTACGGGCTTTATAACGGCCTTACCTCCAAGCTCTTTAAAAGCTTCGATAGCTTTTTCTGGAGAAAACGCAACAATGGTTCTTGGCGTTGGCACATTGTTTTCTTTCAGTTTAACTGTAGTAAAAAGTTTGTTACCTGTTATCATAAGGATCTGCGAACTGTTTATTACCTTTACCCCCAAGCTTTCTATTATTGTTGTGCTGTGAAGCCCTTTATAGTAGCTCGTGGTTCTCTGCAGTGCCACATCTCCAAACTTGCTGTCATAATCTCTGGTTATATCGAAATGCTCGTCTTTTATATCTATCAAATTAACCTCAAGTCCTCTTTTCAAAGAGGCCTGGTAAAGCGCTTTTTCTTCCCATCTTATTAGATCGTGAAGTATTGTTATCTTCATTGCCTTTCACCAGAAGCTAAAATCCTCTGCTTTATCTCGTCATTAAGCTCTAGTTCAAAAAGGTCGCCCATTTGAAGGCTTTTAACGCCGCGAGCTACCTCCCTTGCAAGCGCTTCATCGTTATCTACACCTAAGACTTTAAGAAGGAAAGAAGCCCCGTTCTTGCCTATAAGTTCGCTGAAAACAACTTTTCTCTTTTTACCCAAGAATTCGGGGCTAACTAATTCATAAGCCATTGGGTTGTTTAAAATCGCAGCTATATGAGTTCCAGCTTTGTGTTTGTAAGCGTTTTCTCCCATTATGGGCTGGTTCGATGGTATTTTATAGTCTATGTACTCTTCAAGTATCTTGTAAACGTCGTTCAGCATCTCATACCTTACATCTAGCTTAACGCCATAAAGCACATAGAGCGCCAACACAAATTGGGAAAGATCCGTTATGCCTGTCCTTTCGCCTAGCCCTCCTATCGTAGTATGAACCTGGTCTGCCCCAGCTTCGTAACCAGCAAGCGCATTTGCCAGTGATAGACCCATATCGTTGTGACAGTGAACGTCTATCGGAACCGGAGCGACTTCTTTTACGCTTTTAACCAGCCTGTACATGCCGCTTGGTTTCATGGCTCCAACGGTATCTGGCACGCTTATCCTGTCCACGTTTGCTTCATAAAGTGACTTTGCAAAATCTCTCAAATATGTTGGATCTGCCCTGCTCGCATCTTCGAGCGTGACCCTAACTTGTAGTCCATGAGACTTTGCATAGTCAAGAGCTGTAAGCGTTCTGTTCAGGGCTTCTTCTCTTGACACGTTTAGTTTATACTTTAAATGTATGTCAGAAACAGAATGGTACATCGCATAAAATGATGCGTCGCACCTCAACGCAACGTCTATATCTTCTTTTAGAGCTCTCCCGTGCGCTACTATTGTTGCGCTGAGCTTAGCTTTTACCAACTCTTTGCATGATTCAAAATGCGAATCTGATACTATGGGGGAAATCTCTATAGCGTTAACTCCAAAATAATCCAGCATCCACCCTATCTGCAACCTCTGTCTTTTTGTAAAAGAAATGCCAGGGGCCTGTTCTCCTTCACGAAGCGTAGAATCTAAGATCTTTACTTTTTTATTAAAAAAGCCTCCGTTATATATTTGCGCAAATCCCAAACTTTCTTCTAAATCTTTTTGGTTTTCGTCCTGCATAATGAGGTTATAACGCTTTACTTTATAACGTTTTTCGTTAAAAAATATTAAAGTTCTCTCAGAATAATGACGGTATTAGTATTAATAACGCCGTCTGCTTTTCTAATATCGTCAATAACTTTGTTTACTTCTGCTATACTCGGAGCAGATATAAGCACGGCTATGTCGTATTGGCCTGTTATCTCGTAAACTTTTTCGACACCCTTTATCTTTGATATGTTAGAAGCAACTTCATAAGTAGGGATGTTAGGGGATGTTGAAAGCAAGGTTAGAGCCATGGCCCTTTCCCTTTCTTTTATTTCTATTGTGAACTTTTTTATTACCCCGTCATCCACTAACTTTTTTACCCTCCGCCTTACAGCGGCCTCTGAAAGGTTCAGCTGCTTTCCTAGATCTATGTATGAAGCTCTTCCATCTTCTTTAAGAAGTTCTAATAATTTTAGGTCTATTTCATCCATATCATTATCTCGGCAGTTTAAGCTTAAAAAAGTTTCTAAACAAACCTTTTACTATCGATTTCCATAAGGCTTTTTTCGATTATTGATAGCGCATCATCAATATCCTTTTGAGTTATAATGTAAGGGGGAAGATACCTTAATACCGTGAGGCCTGAATAAAGAGATATAAGTCCGTTTTTAAGCTGAGCAAAGAGAACATCCTTAAACCTGATCCTTAATTCTAATGATATCATCAGCCCCTTCCCTCTGACTTCTTTAATCGTATGGCTTTTCAGGCTTTTTAAGCCATTCATAAATCTTTCGCCTTTAGCAGGTATGCTGTCTAAAAGCTTTTCAACTTCCTTTATTGTAGCTGTTCCTGCAGCTGAAGCTATGGGATTGCCGCCCATAGTGCTGCTGTGCTCTCCTATTTTTATCACGGAAGCTATGTCTTCTCTTACAGCTGTCACGCCCATTGGTATGCCGCCGCCAATTCCCTTTCCCGCCGTCATTATGTCAGGCTGTATGTTCCAGTGCTGATGAGCCCACCACTTACCGGTTCTTCCCATTCCTGATTGTATTTCATCTATAATGAGAGGTATTCCCTTTTTTTCAGTTATTTCCCTAAGTGAAGGAAGAAAGTCGTCTGGAGGTATTATTATACCAGATTCCCCCTGAATTGGCTCTACTATAACTCCCGCTACATCGTTAAAGTCGGCTGAACTTAGTTCGTTTGTGTCTCCGTACTTAAAAAACCTAACCGGCTCCAGCAGCGGTCCAAAGCCTTCTTTGTACTTTTCCGAGTATGTTACGGAAAGAGCGCCAAAAGTCTTCCCGTGATATGCTCCTGTAAAAGATATGAATCCTTTTTTACCAGTATATTTTCTTGCAAGCTTAAGTGCAAGCTCCACAGCTTCGGCTCCGCTGTTGCTCAGAAAAGCTCTGCTTAAAGATTTAGGTGCTATTCTAAAAAATTCTTCTAAAAACCTTTCTCTCGCGTCATTATAAAGAGACCCATGACATATGTCCAGTTGGTTTAGCTGATCATATATTGCCTTAATTACCGCTTGATTCTTATGCCCGAGTATTCCAACCCCAAAACCCTGCATAAAGTCAAGGTATTTTTTGCCGTTATCGTCCCACACATAAGCGCCTTCACCCTTTATCGCCTTTATTCCGTACCTTTGAAAAGTGTTAAGCATCCTTGAATCTTCTATAGCGCTCATCCTCTAACCACCTTTGTTCCTATGCCGTTTAATGCGCTTTCTATTGGTTTTTCTTTTTTTCCAGAAGCTATTATGCCAGAATCTACGCCTTTTTCTACCGCTTCTATACATGCCAGTAGCTTTTTATCCATTCCCGGCCCAACTTTTTTTAACGTTTCTTTCGCTTCTTCTAAGCTAAGCTTATCTAGAACTTTTCCGTCGATGATTACCCCTTCAACGTTAGTGAATATAATTAACTTAGAAGCGCCCACAGAACTTGCAATCGCAGATGCCCCTCTATCTCCGTCAACGTTCAGTATTTCTCCTTCATAGCCTGAAGCTATTGGGCTGACAACAGGGATCAAACCCAAGTTTAGAAGGCTTTTTAGAAACGAGGCGTCGACTTCTTTTATTCTGCCCGTAAATCCCCCTTCTATGACCCGTTTCCTTCCTTTTTCGTCAATTATTATAAGTTTCCTTTTTCTTTCGGCTTTTATAAAAGAAGCGTCAACACCAGAAACGTTGACAGCCCTTAATCCCAAAGAGTTTAAATGAGAAGTTATTTTTGTGCCTATGTTCCTCATTGTCATGTTAAATATTTCAAGGGTTTCCAGATCTGTATACCTGCTCCTTATGCCCTCAGGCGATGTTACAAAAACAGGTTCTTTTCCAAGAGCTTTCTGAAGCTTGCTTACTTCGTTTCCTCCCCCATGAACTAGTATAAAATTTTGCAGTCCCGAATTTTTTATGTCGTTCAAGACATTAATGTATTCTCCTTCTGAAACCAAGCTCCCTCCTATTTTGATTACTGTTATTTGATTCATTGCATCTACACCGGATGTATAGCAGGAACATCAAGGCTGAGCTTTTCGTCATAGCCAAGCATCAAGTTCATCGACTGAACTGCGCTGCCAGCTGCGCCTTTTATCAAGTTATCAATAGCCCCAAGAGCAACTATTCTGCCTGAATGAGAATCAAAATCGAAACCAACGTCCGCAAAGTTTGAACCGACCACTACTTTTGGATCGGGATACTTATAAATTCCTGTTTTATCCATCATGAACCTTACAAACGGCTCGTTTTTATAAAATTCCCTGTAAGCTCTCCATAGTTCTGGGACGGTTATTTGTTGATCAGTAATGATGTGTGATGTGGTTAATATTCCTCTGACTATGTTTACTGCATGCGCGCTCATCCCTACTTTTACTTTTTTACCAGCTAACCTTCCTATTTCTTGTTCTATTTCAGCAGCATGTCTGTGACCAGCTGGTTTATAAGGTCTTATGACCCCGTACCTTTCTGAGTAGTGAGTTGACAATGAGGGTTTGCCGCCTGCTCCCGATGAACCTATCTTTGCGTCAACTATTAAAGGGACATCTGATACGTATCTGTAAAGAGGCGCGAGGCTTATTATGGAAGAAGTAGCCATACAGCCCGGTGCTGACACATAATTGGCATTTTTTAGCTCGTCTCTGTGAAGCTCAGGAAGGCCATATACGAATTTTTTTAACAAATCCGGATAAGGATGTTCGTAACTGTACCAAATCTTGTACTGTTCAGGATCTTTCAGCCTGAAGTCAGCGCTCATGTCGACTATTTTTACGCCTGATTTCATTATTTCAGGAACAACCTTTACGGAAGCTTTATGGGGCAATGCCAAGAAAACTAGGTCGGCTTTTGTCGCGGCCGTAACTGGATCCTCTCCAGTGAACCTTATGTTCAGTATTCCCTTTAGGTTTGGATGGACTTTGTGCACGTACTCTCCTGCATACTGTCTTGAAGTTAACGAAGCGAGCTCTACATTTGGGTGCCTTACGAGAATTCTTACAAGTTCCCCGCCAACATACCCTGATGCCCCAACTATTGAAACCTTAACCATCAGTTTTTCACCAGCTCCTTAACATATGACATTATTTCTCTGGCTATATTTATCCCTGTAGCCTGAAAGGCACCGTGAAATTCCAGGTTATTGTTAAGTTCATGAATAACATAACCGTTTTCTGTCTCCATAGCGTCTACGCCGACCAGTTTTGCGTTGACCACGTTCGAAGCTTTTATCATAAGATCCTCCAGTTCACCGTCTATTTTTATCTGTTCAGCTTTTCCACCTCTCGCTATGTTGGTTCTCCAATCATCTTCTGGCTGATACCTGTATATCGCAGCTATTACGTGCCCATTCACTACTATCCCTCTGATATCTCTTGGAGGTCTTTTTACATATTCTTGAATATAGTAAATCTGTTGTTGAGGGTCTGTTAGCATTTCTCTGGTTTCTAAAATAGATTCTGCCTGTTCTTTGTCGTTAATTTTAGCTATCATTCTGCCCCAGCTTCCCACTATCGGTTTAAGCACTACCGGATACCCCAGCTTGTCAATAACCTTTAACGCTGATTCCATTGAAAACGCAGCGTAAGTTTTTGGAGTCGGTATGCCATTTTTAGCTAAAAGAAGGGTTGTAAGCAGTTTATTGCCACAAAGCAGTGAAGTTATAAATGAATTTATAACTGTATGACCGTAATTTTCAAGTATAGCAGCGTAATATAAACCCCTATAATGGCTTATAGTTCTTTGCAGCACTATATCAGCTATCTGCGGATCCCTGTTCAGGTTAGTTAGCTCTTTTGGTTCGCTTTTTACGTCCAGCATGTTTACATCCAGTCCAAGTTCTTTCCCTTTCTCGAAAAGCTCTTTCTCTTCCCATCTCAGTCTGTCGAATATTATTGTTATATCTGGCATTTGTAGCTTATTCTCCCCAGTCTTCTCCTATATCTTCAGCTAGCTTGAGCTCGACCTTTCCTGCTGATATTGATACTATTTCGTATTCAAGACCGCAATCAGGGCAGCTGACTATTTCTCCAGGCAAAGCGTCGTCTGGTATTTCTATATCCGCGCCACACTCTTTACATTTTGCTTTGAGAGGCATCTTAATACCACCCCTTATTAATCATCATCTGATAAGTTTTTTCAATCTTTCTCTTGGATAGGTTAACAAAATCTTCGAATTCTTTAAGTTTAAGGTTTATCATGTTTATCTGTCTTATGCTTTCTTTAGGATGTGGACCTCCGGCAGTTATCTTCTTTTCGATAGAAGATACCGGGTTTATTACCTGACTCAGTTCTTGAGCGTCTGCGTTTATTCCATTCTGTTTAAGGGTTTCGATTAAAGAAGAAATAAGTTCACCCCCAGCTTCTGAGCTTTTAACGGCTTCTCCTACTATGTGATGAGCCTCCCTGAACGGAACCCCAAACTTTAAAGATATAAACTCAGCAAGATCGCTCGCTGTTACAAAAGCCTTTTTCGCGAGTTCTTCTGCTTTATTTTCATTAAATTTTATTCCTAGAACCATAATGGACATTACTTTTAGAATAGATGATACTTCATCTATAGAAGCCCAGAGCCTTGGAGTTATTTCCTGCAGATCCAGGTTGTATGATGAATTAAGTCCTCTGACTATTTCCATTGCCCCAATCAAGTTTGACGTTAAAACCGCGCTTTTGGCCCTGATTATTTCTGCAACCACGGGGTTCCTCTTCTGAGGCATTATGCTGCTTGTAGAGACAAACTTGTCGTCTAGATCCAATATCCCTAAAGACATAAAAGATATGATGTCTGCGCTGAGTTTAGATAGATTTAGAGAAATGCTTGTGATGCTGTACAAAGCATCAAATATAAAATCTCTTGTTGAAACCGCGTCGACGGTATTTTCAACCAATCCTGAGAAACCTAGCATGTCAGCTTCTTCATACCTGTCTACAGGAACAAGAGAACCTGCGTTAGCAGCAGAACCCATGGGACTCATATCTGTTATAGAATAAGCCAGTTTGAGGCGCTCCAGATCTCTTAGAAGAGCCCAGGCATAAGATAGCAACCAGTGAGCTCCCGTGCTTGCCTGTGCAGGTTGCAGGTGAGTGAACGTTATAAAAAATGTTTTAACGTTCTCGGAAGCTATGTTCAGTATATTTTCTATCAGAGATTCTAATGATTCCATTACAGATAAAAGCTCTTCTTTTAGCTCAAGCCTAATGGCAGTTGCGACCTGATCGTTTCTGCTCTTTGCAAGTCCTATATGGCCAGCAACTTCTCCAATCTTCGAACTTAAATCCTGTTCTAGGCTCATATGAACGTCTTCGTACCTATAATCAAGTGGAAAACCTCCGAGCTCTTCGCTTAAAGCTTTCATTATCTTTGACATGTCTTCTTTGGATATCGCTCTTGCGTTATACAGAGCAAGGACGTGCGCCATGTTAACATATACTACTGCCTTTTGTATTCTTTTATCAGTTTCAACAGAAGAAGTTATCTTAAGGGCCAGATCATCCATGGGTTCTAGCCTTTTTCCTCTAAGGATGTCCGTCATCCTGATTTACCTCTCTGTAAACCAAAGTTTGAAGCGCAAAAAGATTGATGAAGCCAACTGCCTGTTTCTGATCAAACGTCGACGCCGAAGAATACGTTGAAAGTTCGTGTTTGTAAAGCGATCTATCAGACTTTCTGCCTACCACGCTAACGTTGCCTTTGAACAGTTTTAGCCTAACTTCGCCTTCAACGCTCTTCTGAGTTTCTTCTATAAACGCTTCAAGGGCATTCCTCAAAGGATCTGCCCATAAGCCATCATATATCATGAATGACCACTGCTCTTCTATGTAAGGCTTAAACCTGAGTATGGTTTTCGGTAGAGTTAGCTTTTCCAGTTCCTGGTGAGCTTCTATCAGGACAAGTGCCGCCGGCGTCTCGTAAACTTCACGTGATTTTATACCCACAACCCTATCTTCAATGTGATCTATCCTTCCTACAGCGTTTTTCCCAGCTATTTTATTCAGCAACGCGATCATCTCAGAAAGTTTCATTTTTTCTCCGTTGAGCGTTTCTGGTACGCCTTTTTTGAAACCTATCTCGAGATATTCTGGTTTATCAGGTGCTTTTTCTGGCGAAACAGTCCAAGCAAAAGCTTCTTCTGGAGGTTCAAAGAAAGGGTCTTCAAGCCTTCCGCTTTCTATAGATCTTCCCCAGAGGTTTTCGTCTATGCTGAATTCACTTCTTGATGTCTTGTATGGTATGCCCTTGTTTAGAAGATATTTCAGCTCTTCATCTCTGCTCATGTTCCACTCCCTAACAGGAGCTATTATTTTAACCCCAGGATAAAGCGCTTTCAAAGTAACGTCAAACCTTACCTGATCGTTGCCTTTACCGGTGCTCCCGTGAGCCACTGAATCGGCATTTTCTTTTTTAGCTATTTCAGCGGCCTTCTTTGCTATCAGCGGTCTTGCTAGCGACGTGCTTAAAGGATATTTCTTTTCATAAAAACCGTTTGCTTTTATAGCCTCTGAAATGTATTCATCCGCAAACTCGTCTTTGGCGTCTAAAAAGTAGTGCTTTGACGCACCTGCTTTATACGCTCTTTCCTCTATTTCTTTGAAGTTTTCCTGCTGACCAACGTCAACAGTAACCGTTATTACTTCGTTACCGTATTTTTCTTTTATCCACGCTATGCAAGTTGTTGTATCTAGACCTCCTGAATATGCTAATACTGTTTTTCCCATACAAAAAACCAATTTGGCAAAGTTTTTATACTTTTTGGTCATTATTTATAATAATGGGTAATTCAATGACCAAAAATAGTCAATCTATAACAAAAATTGTACACTCTATAGTTTCTTCTAACATTTCTTACGAACACTCTCTATTGATGGGCTACGCTAATCTGAGCGCGCTCGCGCGCATAATTAAAAAACGCCTCGAGAAACAAGGTTACAGAGTTACTGAAGAAGCTATAGTATCTGCGTTAAAAAGGTACAGATCAGTTAAAAGATATGAAGAACTTGATGCTTTTAAGGTCCTTTCTAAGAGCAACATAACAATAATAACAGATGCTCTGAAGATTGTGTTCAAAAACGAAAAAGCAGAAGAAATAATAGAAAACAGCATGAGTATATCCGATAAAATAATCCATATTTCAAAAACTTCAAACGCTATAACGTTGGTTACATACGGCTTGTCTAAAGCAGAAGCTTTAAAGCACTTCTCTAAATACAGGTTACAGCTTCTTGAAATAAAAGACGGGCTTACGCTTATAGTTATCCACAGCCCTGAAGAAATACTCAATACCCCAGGGTGCATAGAACTGATTTACAGGTTTATAAGCTCTGCAGGGATAAACATAGAGGATACTTCAAGTACTTATACGGATACACTCATAGTTGTAAAAGATGAGGATGCCTCAAAAGCTTTTGAGGAAATATCTTTTCTTATTAACTATTCAAAAGAAAAATTAAGAGAGTGATTCAAAGATAGATAAGTTTCTTATTCTGGTAAGTTCGGCGTGGAGCCGCCTTCTTCTCCTTCTCCACCAGGAGGTTTGCCGCCTGCCCCTCCTCCTGTCGGCGGCTTGGAAAGCTTTGCAGCGATTACGTCGTCTATTCTCAGTATCATGGTTGCCGCTTCAGTTGCCGCTTTTACAACCTGCTCCTTTACTATAGCAGGCTCAAATACTCCAAGTTTGTACATGTCTTCAACCTTATTGCTGTATGCATCAACGCCGTACCAGATGTTTCCCTTTGAATGAGCAGCCCTGAGCTGAACCTGTACATCGAGCGGATCCATGCCTGCATTTTCAGCTAAAGTCAATGGTATAGCTTCTTCAAGCGCATCAGCGTAAGCAAGCGCAGCAAGCTGATCTCTGCCTGGCATCTTCTTAGCTTCTTCTCTTATGTACTGTGCCATTTCTTCTTCAGGTGCTCCGCCCCCTGCGACTACTAACGGCTTTTCAAGTACGTCTTTTGTGACCATTATGGCGTCATGAATTGACCTTTCAGCCTCGTCCACCACTCTCTGGCTTCCTCCCCTTATCAGAATGCTGACCGCCTTCGGGTTCTTGCAACCTTCAACGAAGACCCATTTGTCTTCCTCAACTTTTCTTTCTTCAACGAGTTCTGCATACCCTAAGTCAGCCGGGGTGAGGTCTTCTATGTTTGTAACTATTCTGCCGCCTGTAGCCTTTGCAAGCCTTCCCATATCGCTTTCTTTCACCCTTCTTACAGCCAGTATTCCGGCTTTAGCGAGATAATGCTGGGCCAAGTCATCTATGCCTTTCTGGCAGAATACTACGTTGGCGCCTACTTCTTTTATTTTGTCAACCATCTGTTTGAGCATTACGGCTTCCTGATCCAAGAAAGCTTTCATCTTTGAAGGGTCGCTTATCCTTATTTCAGCACTGTATTCTGTTTTCTCAATCTCTAATGGTGCGTTCAAGAGTGCTATCTTTGCGTTCTTAACTGTTTTTGGCATACCGCTGTGAACCACTTCTTTATCTACTATTATCCCCTTAACGAGAGTCGAGTCGGCCATCGATCCTCCCTGTTTCTTTAAAACAGAAATGTTATCTACATCGACTTTGTATGTGTTATCATCCCTTTTTTCAGCTACCTGGAATACAGCGTCTATAACCAAGTTTGCCAGATAATCTGACTCTTCTGCTATTATCTTTGACCTCATGCTTGTTTTTGCAAGCTTTAGAAGCCATTCTCTGTCTTCAGGAGATATTTTTATGGCTATCTGGTAAAGTCTTTCAAGAGCCTTTTTCGAAGCGTACTGGTACCCGTCTACTATGTTTGTTGGATGAACGTTCTTGTCCAAGAGCTTCCTCGCTTCTTCGAGAAGCCTGCCAGCAAACACTACAGCTGAAGTAGTACCGTCTCCAACTTCTGCATCAGTAGCCTTTGCTATCTCTACTAAAATTTTAGCTGCAGGGTGCTGGACATCCAGCTGTTTAAGCATTGTAGCTCCATCGTTGGTTATTGTTACATCTCCAAGAGTGTCAACGAGCATCTTATCCATTCCTCTAGGACCTAAAGAGGTCTTTATTATCTCCGTTATTACTAGCGCAGCCTCTATGTTGTTTCTTATAGCATCATAACCTTTAGTTTCTGTTGTTCCTTCTTTCAGAACCAAGATTGGACCATAAGGAGTTTGTACAGTAGACATTGTTACACCACCTAACTATGGTATTATAAGTTGTACTATTTAAAAACTTTACCGAAAACTTTCCCAAACTTTTAGTTATTTTGTAAACAGGAGGATCTTTTCAAGCTCATATATTAACCTGCAAGCAACTGTATCTGTTTCGATAGTTTCTTGCGAGAGCGAGAGTTTTTTAGAGAAGATCGAAGAGGTTTCTTTTGAAAAGTTGCCTGCAGGAAAACCCCCTATAACAAAAGCGCCGTAGTTAACTACATGAGCTGCGGCTTGCTCATAAGTAACTTTTTCGCCATCGACATCAAAACCCACAGCTGAGCTTTTGCCTGTTTCATTTAGAACGTCTTTAACTTTTCCGCGTTTTAATTGAAGTAAAACTTTGCCCTCTGGATCTTTTATAACCTTTTTTTCGAACAGATCAAGCATCAAGCCCTCAAACCTGAAATAAGCGTGGGGCGGTCTTACGTCTTCGCCAAACTGAATTATGTAGTCGTTATAAGTATGAACAAAAAAATCCATCATGCCTTTTTTATAAAGCGGTGATGACGCCACGTCCTGAATTACCCGATAAGCTATATCTGGCCTTCCTCTTTTTTCCCGATCCTTTAACCTATCCATGGCCCAGTAGTGAAGAGATTTATCTAAGAGGCAGTTTTCTGGTTTTTTACCTAACTTTTTGCATGAATTTATGACCCTTGGGTCTTTTTGGAGACTGGCAGGTAAAGTTTCAAGCGCCGCTTCTGCGAGTATGAAAGTCACTTTCATCTTAGTGCGGCTTCAGCCAGCTTTACCCCTTTTATCATGTTTTTTAATTTAGCAAAAGCTATTTCCCTTTTTCTTGTCCTCAGACCGCAGTCAGGATTGACGTAAACCTTTGACGGGTCGCCCAGTATCTTAACAGCGTAGAGAATTCTATCCCTTATAAGCTCAGGAGGTTCTATAAAGTCTGAGTGAACATCAAGAACTCCGAGCCCTATCTCTCTGTCGCTAGCATATTCTTTAAAAGCCTTGAGGGCTCTGTAACCAGGCCTAGAAACATCGTCAACCCCTATATTGTTTAAATCCCTGTTTGCAAATTCAAGCGCAAAATGTTTTGCCTTCAGATCAGGAATGACGGGCATAAGGCTTGCGTATTCATCACCGCTATAACATATATGTGTGTTGATCTTAGCGTTTATCCCTTTAACCTGTTCATTAAATACTTCAGCAAACATGTTCATCTCTGATGGGTGCGTAGTAGCAGCGGGTTCATCTATCTGCACTACCTGCATGCCAACGCCTTCTAGCTCTTTTAGTATTCTATTGATTATGTTTTTCGCTAGATCCAGTGCTAGCTCTTCCCTCGAGTCGTAATATTCGTTATAAGACCAGTCCATGAGCGTATATGCGCCCGTAACGGGTATCTTCGGCGTCTTTGAAGCGTGTTCTTTTACAAAAATGAACTCTTCAAGGTGATAGTTTTTTACGAAAGAGACTTCATCAATGACCCTGGCTTTTTTGTAGTATTTGTTGTCCCACGACCTAACTCTTCCTACAAATTCAAAACCGTGTATAAACTTTGCAGGAAGCTCGTACATTTCAACTCTTCTAGCTTCGCCATCATAAACAAAGTCCAGCCCTATATGTTCAAGCATCTTTAAATTTACAAATGAAGCATCGTCAAGTGCTGCCTTTTTTTCTTCTTCTGAAGCGCTAGATCTTAAAAATTCTAAAAGCCAGCTCGGCTTTTTTAGGCTACCTATTTCCTGTGTTTTAAAAATGCTCATGGACATCACCGGCTATTTTGGAAAGCAAGTCAACCTTCTTTAGGGCAAACTTCTGTGGTAAAAATTCGAAGTCAACGTTATTTGTTATGTACAACTCATGATCGGTGTTTATTTTTTTAACGACATCAATAACACGCTCCTTTGTTTCCATTTTTGTGTTAAGACCGTTTATGAGGCCTAATGCAAGATCTTTTCCTTTGTTTTCTAACTTTTTCAGATCATCTACTTGAAAAGAATACATATCAACACCTAACCCATCCAATGGAGAAGACGTTAAAAAGTTTAACGATTCCATATTCCTGTAAAAATATACGTGAGCTATAATTTTCCCTTTAAAAGCGTTTTTTATGCTAGATAACGCTTCCTTTATGCTCTCTTCATAACCTTTGAATTCACAATTACCGTATGATGGAGCCTTTAATACCAAATACTCATAACCTGCTTTACTGACTTCTGCAGCAAACGAAGCTATCAGATCTCCTAACCCTCTGATAAATGCTTTTTTATCTATATAAAATTCGTCTTTGCTTAAACAGGAAAAGGTAAAAGGATCTGGGAAAGATATCAACGATGCTCCAGCCGTAAGGTATTTTTTTAATGACCCCTCTTTAACCGCAGGTTTTGAGACGATAACTGGCACTTTATAAAATGTATTTGTCTCAAAGTATCTGTTAAGGCCGTTAACGCTAATACCATCTGCTGATAAGGCTAAAGGCCTAAACATGTCTTCCCACGTAATCTGTGGATCGCTTATGATTTTCAAGCCTTTAGATTTTTGGTATTCTACTATTTTTACTGATTCTGCTAAAAGATCTTCATGATAATTTTGTTTTGTACGTGTAATGTCTATCAGTTTTTCTGACCTCGGGAATATGCCGAAAAAGTATGTATTTGCGCTTTTCAACAACAATTGTTTACCCAAGATCGTTTAATAATTTTTCTGGTAGCTTTTTGTTTTAAGGATATGTTTATAATTATTTATGATCGTTTTAAGCTTTAAATGGAAAACAAAGATCATGAACTTGAAAAGCCAACAGACCTAAAAGTAATCACCATAGAGCAAGAGATATATGGGTTCTTTAAGTCAAAGAAAAATACTTCTTTTGAAAGCAGGTTAAAAAAAGAGCTTTATGATCTAATAATTAGCGAAGGAGTAAGCAAAGATAACCTCAGAATAGTTCAGAAAGAAAAAATCCTTGATATTAAAACAGGAAATTTTATAATCAATATGGACGTGTACGATGGAGAAAAGAAAGTTTACTCTGTAGCAGCGCATGGAAAAGCTAACATTATAAACAGGAATGGAAAGCCTTACATAAAATCACAGAAAATAACGATAGACCTTTTTGCATTAGGTTCTACCAAAAGTCCCCAAGACTCATCTGGCTTGAAGCCCTGAAGATGCTTTTTATGCTATTTACATAAATATCTATAATTTCTATATACTGGGAACCCTGAAAATCTTCTGATAGCTGGTTCAGTTGCAGGATAAAATTATTTAAATCGGATGATGTGAACCTAGGCCTGAGTTTCGAACCACACTTCGGACATCTCATGTTTAAAGGAGGCACCCTAAGCCTTTTACCGCATTTTTCGCAAATGTATGACTGCCTTACGAACATATCTTCAACCTTCTTTATCAGATGCACTGAGTCCTTTTCGTTTGCAGAGTCGGGATATGTATTCGAAAGCAAATTTATTATGCCTTTTATGATCTCAGTCAGGTTTTGCTGGTATATAGGCGTCCTCATATAGTCTATTTCAATCGGAACCAGATCGGCGCTTTCTGACGACTTGTAGACAACGATCCCTTTGTTTTTTTGGCATGTACAGTTTAAGGCTACGTCTTCGCTTAAAGCGAAATAAGCCTGATTGTCAAGTACTCCTAAACCAGTAAATTCCATTATGTTGGGGTTTACTATAGCTTCATTCCCCTGCCTGTAGCCCTTTATTTTAAGCTCTATCCCTGCATTAAGAGGCTTGTTAAAAATAATCAGATTTGAACCTATATCATCATAATCAGCTTTTTGATCATAGACATTAGTTAGTTCTTCCTTAATGAAAGATTTAATTTCTTTAATTAATGGTTCATACTTTGCGGGCATCTCAATTTCGTTCGCATCAACGTTTCCAGCCTGTAACTTAATCGGGGTTAAGATCATTCCGAGCGGACTCGCCAACAAAGAGTTTTTCTGCCTTAATAGCAATTTATCCGGCAGTTCGGGTTCGCTTAATAATATTCTAGGAAGCTTTGGTTCCCTTAAGTTCGTTATATTAAGCCTGCTTGCAGCATAACTCAAGCTTTCTTTAATATCGATTTCATTGATATGAGGATCTGTTGTCTTTGAACCGCACTTCGGGCAAGTTTCCTCCTTTGTGTATATGCCACATCTTTTGCAATAATATATTTCAACAGTCTTAGATCCGCATCGTTCGCACTTTCTGAAAGGCGTGGTTCTTTTACACTTCTCACAGAACCTTAACCTTAAACCCGAATTTAGACCTAAACCTTTTGAAGCAAGAAGACCATCATACTTGTTAAGTTCATGAAGCTCTTTATCAACTCTAATGAATACTTTAAGCGTTCCCCTGTAGGGTTCAAAGGTGTTTATTCCACCGAGACCATTTTTAAGTATATGAAGAATAGCTTTAGTCCTTTCATCATCAGGATCCGACAATTCTATAGCGTCTTTTTCTATGTAGAACGGCACTTGTGATTCGATCAATGCCTGAAGTGATATCTGGTTTAGCTGTATTCTTTTATCGTCTATGAGCTTCAGTTTAAAGATCGACCTTGGAAAAGAAAAGTAAGGGTTTAATCGTCCAGCGTTCCTAGCTTCTTCTAAAGCATCATCAAAATTCTGTATCGCTTTTTCGCATCTGTACAAAAAAAGGTCAGCACAAGCTTTTAATGGAAGAAGCAATTCCCCGAAACTCACGAGCCTGCCCTTTTGCTCGTTTGATGCTTTGACTCCGTCAAAAAACAGAGGCGATTTAACTTCTTCAGAGAAATAAAGCCTGTAAAAAGAATTTCCTATTTTTATAGGTAAGGAGTTCATTTTCAAGTTCATGATATCAGCTATTTTATCGCTTGCAACAGCGATAGGCGCTTTGCTATCTACAAACCTTAGTATGAACCTGTTTGTTATATCAAAAGTAATATAACCTTTGCCTTTTGGAGGATTTATTTTTGGATTCTTTAAGTTTTTAATGAAATCTATGAACGCGAACTCCCACTGGCCAAAATAGTCTGAAAATATCGAGTTTATCTTGATCCCCTTGATCGGGTCATGATAAGTGGAAGGGTAGCCTCCATAAGATTCGCTTATCTGCCTAACGACGAATTCCCTTAATTCATTATAATTTAAAAACTCATTTTTTGTAAATTTTGGCTCGTTAATGAAACTAAACTTTTCTTTTATTTCAATGTTGTCAGAAGGATCAATACCGCTTTCTCTTCTTATTTTTAGGGCGTCTTCAAACAGCATAACATAACACTAGATGGTTTAGCATTAAAGTTTTAATACTATATCCGTTATTGCTTCTTAACGTGGAACTTAAAGCAAAGATAATAGATGTAAAAGCCGGAAAAAGATCTGTAATAATAAATGAAGAAGACGCCCAGAAGATAGGCATAGAACTTAATGATAGAGTTAAGGTGACATCTGATTCAAAATCTTCTACATGCATAGTAGAAACTACAAAGAGCCTTGTCCCGCAGGGGATAATAGGTATTTATGAAGATCTTTCTGAGATTCTTGGAGCAAAAGATGGAGATGTTATTAACGTGCAGTATGAACAAACCCCGCTTGCTGTTGAATATATAAGAAAAAAAGTTAAAGGAGAAAAGCTTTCTGAAAATGAAATAAAAGAAATCATAAATGACGTTGTAGACAATGAGCTGAGCGATCTTGAAATAGCAGAATTTATATTTGCTATAAACTATGTGGGGCTAGATCTAGAAGAGATAAAGAATCTTACGTTAGCTATGGTTGAAAGCGGAGAGAAATTAGAACTCCCTGGATTTACAGTAGACAAACATTCTATAGGAGGGGTTCCTGGTAACAAGGTAACTTTGCTTATCGTGCCTACTGTAGCGCTTACAGACCTCTATATTCCAAAAACTAGCAGCAGCGCAATAACAAGTCCCTCTGGTACGGCTGATACAATGTCGGTGCTTGCAAACGTTAAGTTTAACCTCAACGAAATAAGATCAATAGTAACAAAAACTCATGGATGTATAGTTTGGGGTGGCACGCTAAACCTTGCTCCCGCTGATGACCATTTGATAAAGATTGAAAACCCGCTAAGGATCAATCCGCGTGGATTGATGATGGCAAGTGTGCTTGCAAAAAAGCTTGCGGTAGGCGCAAAAGTAATAGCCCTTGATTTACCAGTTGGAAAGGGTACAAAACTAAACGATATTTCTGAAGCTGAGAAGCTCGCAAAAGATTTCTATGAGCTTGGGAAAAGTCTTGGGGCAAACGTGCGTTCTGGAATAACGTATGGTGGCCAACCGATCGGAAGGGCTGTTGGGCCTGCGCTTGAGGCCAGAGAAGCTCTTTCTGCCTTAATAAACCCATCGCAGGCAAGCATGAGCTTGCTATCGAAGTCCGCGTCTCTTGCTGGAATTCTGCTAGAAGCTACAGGCATTGTTCAAAGGGGACAGGGATATGAAGCGGCTATGGACATGATAATGAAGGGAAAGACCTATCAAAAAATGAAGGAAATAATTGAAGCCCAAGGCGGTAACCCGAACGTTAAACCTGACGACCTGCCTGTTGGAAGCTATAGACATTTAATTAAAGCTGAGACTGATGGGTATGTAACCTCTGTAGATAATGAAGCTATAGTTGAAATTTCAAGGGCTGCAGGCGCGCCTCTGGACAAGGGTGCTGGCGTTGTTCTTTATCAAAAACAGGGGTACAAAGTAAGCAAAAACGATCCGCTTCTGGAAATATATGCAGAAAGGAGTTCCAAATTATCAGATGCAATAACTATTGCTGAAAGAAAATTGCCTATGCTGGTTGAAGGTATGCTACTTAAAGTTTATCCTACATACTGAAATGGAAAAATGTAATATTAACAGTGAAAAGATAGATCTTATCTCCCGTTTTTTTAAATCAGTTGATTTTGATTGTTATTACAGGCTTGAGATCACTGATCCTCAGCTAGAAGCTCTAAAAAGGATAAGGCTGAAATGCAATGAAAATTGCTTTTATAAGTTTATAATTGCGGCGAGCTTGGTAGCATATCGTCTTAAAACTAATGGCGAAACTTACTGGAACAATTTATCGGGTTTTGATATAGATCCCGCAGATCCTTATAAAAGCGTTGAAATGTTTTTAATTAAAAACAGAGAGTTAGCCAGAAACGCCAAACTCAAGAGAGTCAGCAGTTTAAAGGACAGCGATGAAATGCTTACATCTGGGCTTGAAGGTTATAAAAGAGACCTTGGCAAACTTTATGAGACGCTTTTAGGAATATACGGCGCTTCTTATCAAAAGACGGTTTCTTTTGCTTGTAAAATGTTTCATTATGGTCTGATAGCTGAAGGCATTCATGGAACCGTTCCTAAAAAAATACCCATACCCCTTGATAACAGGATATTAAAAGTTTCAAAAAGTCTGGGATTAATAAACGGACAGAAAAATACAGTTTGTGCTCTCAAAGTTTGGGAAAAGGTTTCTGAAAAATCCGGTATAGACCAGTTACATCTTGACGTTTTTGTCTGGAGAAAAATGTATTCTGTTTTTGTTAGGTAATTTTATCAAAAGCCCGTTCTTAGTTTCATAAAAATAATTTTAGAAGGATATCAGATAACTGCAATCTGGCAAAGTTGCTTTTTTATAATTTTATATCTATGGCTAAACGAAGATATGCTGTGAGCTATAATAGATTAATAGATGTAGTATCCCAGTATGAACCAAAAGACGATATAGATTGGATATTGGGGAGGATAACCAATTCAAAACGGGTAATAATTTTTGGGACTGGAAGATCGGGAGATATAGCTGATGCTTTTGCAAAGTTTTTAAGAAACATAGGGATAGATCAGACGTTCGGCCCAAATGATGTACCGTACGTATTTGGACCTTGCGATTTATTGATAGCTATTTCAGGAAGCGGATCGACGCAATATACTCTAGAAGTTGCTAGAGTAGCGAAAGAGGGCGGTTCTTTCATAATTTCATTAACCAGTGACTCAAACAGCCCTCTTGCGCTTATTTCAAACAAAATTATCTTGATACCGGGAGCTAGAAAATGGAAAGATTCTGATTATTTTATAAACAACCTTTTAGGAACACCCACGGCACCTCTAACGCCTCTGGGCACTCTTTTTGAACTTAGAGCTCTTTTATTTCTTCTTTCTCTCGTCTCATACATTAGGGGGGAAGAGCTGACCGAATCATACAGGAAACTTATAGCTATAATAAAAGAGTTTGAACCACCTTCGGAATATTATGAAAAACTTTATGAAATTTTACCAAAAGCTTCAGCATATGCTAAACAAAAGACAACCGTTCTCGGTGAAGGATTGAGTGGCATAGTTGGCAGGTTCTTTTCTACAAGGCTTAGACACCTTTCAAAAGGAAATACAGAAAGACTGGTTAACTTTTGGCTTGATAAAGGAAGCGTTGCCGTAAGACACGATGATTTGGTGCTTATAATTTCAGGATCAGCATCAGAGTTTTTTGCTACACTAGCTGAAAAAGCCAGAACAAAAGGCGCAAAGGTAGCTACAGTTACGTCTTTCCAGGACTCAAAACTTGCGAAGGTTTCGGATCTTACATTAGTTATACCTGGTAGACAGATCTTTAAGTTAAAAGGTCTCAGAAGCAGCTACTTTCCTCAAGATCCGAAATATTCAGCTTTTGAGCTAAGAACTTTGTTTTTCTTAGAAAGCTTTATTCATTACGTAGCAGAAAAAGAGAACATAAGCGAAACAGATATAAAAATGATGCATTCGGATTTTACATAGGCTACGCGAAGCCTAAGTTTTATTCATTGGGACGCACGCGCTAATAATTTAAAAAATTACAGCAGTTATAATCTTGTAAGTTTGGGTTTTTATAAAAATTTTAGCGCTTATACAAGAGGCCCTTTAAGCTTAAGATTTATACTTTTGTAGCTTCTCAAGAAACTCAACCTGTTTTCATAAAACTCCCTGATGTTTTCAACATCATAAATTAGCATGGCAAGCCTTTCTAGGCCCATACCCCAGGCTAAAACAGGGCCATCGTACCCTAAAGGTTTTGTGACTTCAGGCCTGAAAATTCCCATGCCACAAAGCTCAATCCAATCGTTAAGCTTTTCAGAATAAATCATGGACTGCATAGAGGGTTCGGTATAAGGAAAGAACGTAGGCCAGAACTTTACTTTTTCAAAACCAAGCTTTTTATAGAAAGCCGTAAGGAACCCCATAAGCCTTCTTATGCTTGCTCCTTCTTCAATAACTATAGCGTCAAGCTGATGAAGCTCAACTAGGTGCTTAAAATCTGGCTTTTCATTTCTAAAAACTCTTCCTACTGTAAATATTCTGCCCCTCATACCTCTGTAAATAGCTTCTGAAGTGATTGTAGTTGTATGAGTTCTCAGCAAAGCTTTCCAAGCTGCTTTTTGATCCCAGACATATCCCCACCCTGTTGAACCTGTGATCCAGCCGTTTTCATGGACGCTCTTAACTTTATTTACAATGTCGGTGTCCTTCTCCTCTATCTTAATATCTTTTAAATAAAAAGTATCGTGCATATCCCTAGCTGGATGATCTTGGGGAGTAAAAAGGACGTCAAAGTTCCAGAAAGAGGACCTTATAACGGGACCTTCGATCTCCGTAAAACCAAGGCTTTCCATTATTTCTTTTATAAGGCTTATAAGTTCAGATAAAGGGTGAATCCTTGCAGGAAATGCTGCAGGTACCGGCTGTGAAAGATCTATTTCAGAAAATTTTAATTCCTGCCACTTACCGCTGGCCAAAATGCCTGAAGTTAATAGCGTAATTTCTTCGCTTTCAAGAATTTTGGGGTCTATCTTTGCGCCTTCAGCTACTTTAACCTTAGTTTCCTTTACTATTGATAACCTAACGAACCTTGGCCTTTTTTTAAGTTCTTCCAGTTCTGCTATCTCTTCGCTGTTTAAATCTTCTATAAAAATAGGCCCACTGGAGATTTTTTTCAAAACCTTGTATACGTCTGTCGTATTTAATTGCTTATCTGAGACTGGAAATATCAGATTCTGGGAAATTTTTACCAGACCCTTTTTAATTGCGATTCCAAGTGCAACTCCAGCTTCATTGCCAAGAAGTCTTTTTGCTTCGCTAATGTCAAGCTTCCCTTTTTTTACGGCTTCGTTTACTAACTTTATTTCTGGTGCTCCTTCTGCAATGGCTTTTTTCCCATTTTCGTCAAGTTCTACGATTTGTTTTTCGTCCACTTTGACCTCAACGAGCTTTTTTTCCTTAAGCCACTCTACGACCCTTCTTGCCTGATCCATTGAGAGGCCAGCGTCCTGAGCTATTTCTTCTAACTTGCTTTCCCTTAGTTTTAATAACGATTTAAGAAACTTTTTTTCCAGCGGATGTAAAGCTACTTGCCCCATCTTTCTAAGATCTTTTACTGCGTCAATATAAAGGTTAGGTTTTATCCTCACAGAAATGTTATTAATATTTGGCCCATAATACCTTGTTCATATGTTGAAAAAATCGCATAATTTTCTGGTTTTGAAAATCATGAGTTTACTTACTGACCTCCTCCCTGCATTAAAAGGCGAAGGTTCCCGAGGTCTCGAGGGTTATTCCCGTTTAACGGGAGCTACTCCGTTATGCAAAACGATGTATGAAGACCAATTCATTGTTCCTCATCATCAGTTGCTGGACGTTAGCTGATCCTAACAGCCTTTTGTATTTTTTATAGGTTATTTTAGCTGTTCCTTCAAAGTCTATTTTCTTACCAGAAAAGAACTGTTTCTAACGCATTTCAGCTTGTTGAATGCTTTCGCGAACAGGTCTCCAAGCTTTTTTAGCTTTCTTTCTGTGCTTCTTCTCGGCAATAAGCGGACTTTGTTAGTCCTTCTGCTGCTGAGCTTTCGATTGTTTTATTTTCGGCGAGGGCCGGTATAACCTGAGAAGTCGGCTCAGGCGCACCACCAATATCAATTGAGCGGCCGTCGACATGAA
>ERZ1669247.99-NODE-99-length-39785-cov-4.543393_pt1 | contig 39785 bp, 35 predicted proteins | sample MGYA00579297_ERZ1669247 | MGnify/ENA primary metagenome ERZ1669247 (study PRJEB41166, sample SAMN08046056) | hot springs metagenome | biome: hot spring; feature: acid hot spring; material: thermophilic sediment; isolation source: thermophilic sediment from acid hot...
TGGTAGAAGGGCTTCATCCTTTAGTTGAAAAGCTTTTCAGGGAGAGGTTTGGCCAGTTTACTCCTCCTCAGCTCGCTGCCATGCCTAAGATATTGGCTGGCGAGAACGTTTTACTCATAGCCCCAACTGGAAGCGGCAAGACCGAGGCAGCTCTCATACCTGTCCTCTCAGGCATCGTTGGCATGGGAAGAGGAAAGAAAGGGATCAAGGCGCTTTACATAACCCCTTTGAGGGCGCTCAACAGGGACATGCTGGAGAGGATATCCTGGTGGTCTGCGAGGCTTGACATAAGGGTCGCCGTGAGGCATGGAGACACCAGCGACCTTGAGCGCGAGGGGCAAAGCAGATTACCCCCAGATCTCCTCATAACCACGCCCGAGACCCTTCAGGCCATACTCACAGGTAAGGTTCTGATGGCGGCCATGGCATCCCTCAAGTGGGTTGTGGTTGACGAGGTCCACGAGCTTGCTTCCTCGAAACGCGGGGCTCAGCTGGCAGTTGCGCTCGAGAGGCTTAGGGCGGCCGTTGGGGACTTCCAAGTCATAGGGCTTTCCGCTACAGTTGGTACCCCTGAAGAGGTTGGTAAGTACTTAGTCGGCTCTCGCCAAATAAGCGTGATAAGGGCGGATACCGATAAAAGATACGACATAAAAGTGGCTTATCCCATACCTGGCCCCGAAGACGAGGAACTCGCGTCGAAACTCTTTACCCTTCCAGACGTAGCGGCACGGCTTAGGTTTATGAGGGAGATCATGGAAACTGCTTCAACGGTCCTTCTATTTACCAACACCAGGTCGGTTGCTGAAACGCTGACAAACAGGTTTCGCATGTGGGATCAGGCGCTTCCAATAGGCGTCCATCACGGTTCCCTTGCAAGGTCGTCAAGGCTAGGCGTAGAAAAAGCCATGAAGGAGGGAAGCCTTCGTGGCATAATATGCACATCATCGCTTGAGCTTGGAATTGACGTTGGTTCGGTTGACCTAGTCATACAATACAACAGCCCGAGGCAGGTTACGAGGCTAGTTCAAAGGGTTGGGAGGGCAGGCCACTCCCTCGGAGCGGTGTCTCGTGGCTATGTCGTAACAATGGATGAGGACGATACACTTGAAGCGGTCGTCATAACAAGAAGGCTCATGCATGGGGAGCTTGAGCCAGTTAGGGTGCTTGACGCCCCTTTGGACGTCCTGATGCATCAGCTTGCCGGATTGCTCATATGGAGGAGGAAGTGGAAGATTAAGGACGTGCTAGACTTTCTGAGAGCGAGTTATCCCTTCAAAGACCTAAAAGAGGAGGATCTGAGGGCGGTTGTAGATTACATGAGCACGAGGCGCCCACGCTTGGCATATTACTCAAGCTCGGATGACAGTGTGGTTAAGCCGGCTAATAGGAGCGCTTTCTATTCCTATTATTTTGACAATCTCTCCATGATACCAGAGGAGAAGCAGTATCTAGTAGTTGATGAAAGCGGGGGGAAGGAGGAGCCCGTGGGCGTCCTCGACGAGGCATTTGTAGGAGAAAACGGCGTGCCTGGCGTGAAGTTTGTCGAGGTGGGGTCGGTTTGGGAGATAACGCAGGTTTATAACGATAAAGTATACGTTAAGAAGGCAAGCGATCCCCTTGGGGCAATCCCCAGCTGGGAGGGCGAGGAAATACCCGTTCCCCAGGAGATAGCGCAGGAAGTGGGGTACATCAGGAGGGCAGTTGAAGAGGGGATCAAGAACGGTAAGAAGCTTGAGATGATAGTCGATGAGCTGTCGCGGATCTATCCCTACGCCGAAAAGGATGTCTTGATGAGGGCCGTTTCGGACGTGGTAGATCAGGTCGCCCAGGGATTGCCAGTTGCTACCGACAGGCGGGTACTCGTGGAGGTCTGGAAGGACTACGCGGTGATTCATACTCACGCGGGTCTTTTGGAGAATCGCTGCTTAGCGAGGGGGTTTGCATACCTGTTCTCTAAGAGGACTGGGTTAACTGTCCAGGTAGCACAAGACGCTTACAGGTGGGCCATAAGGGCGCCCGAAGGAGCGTTGGAGCCTGAGGAAACGTTGAAAATGTGTAAGGACGTAATACGCGACTTGGCTGGGCTTGAAAAAGCCCCTTTCATGGAGCTAGCAAAGGATGCGCTTGCGTCTACAGGCCTATATAAGAGGAGACTGGTCAACGCTGGGAGAAAGATGGCGGCCATAGCGAAGGACGCCGACCTGAGCTCCGTTGGCTTGGACGAGATAGTTGCTCAGCTCAAGGGAACCGTCGTGGACGTTCAGGCCACGAGGGATGTGTTTACCTTTGACGTCAGCGTTGACGGAGCGCTGGATTTCCTGAAAGGCGTTAAAGACGGCGAGAGGGAGGTTGTGGGTGTTATCGTGAGCGAGCCCACGCGGCAGGGTCTCAACTTTCTTGAGCAGGGGATGAGGAAGGAGGACGTGGTTGCCCCGGAAAGGCTCAAGAGACTGCTGGAAGCAAGCGTGCGCCAAAGGCTCAACTTTGAGCCCGTAACCCTTGCGTGCACTTCTTGTGGTCAGTACGTAGAGACCAAAGCGGTTGCTGATCTGCCCGAATTTCCCTCCTGCCCCTATTGCGGCTCAAAAAGGATCGGAGTGAGCAAGGCCGGGGAGGACGCCGTCTGGAAGGCCATAACGGGTGCAGGCGAACACAGGGTTTACGCGGAATTGAGAGCAAGTGCAGACCTAGTGGAAAAATACGGTAAGAAAGCGGTGATGGTTTTGGCAGGAAGGGGCGTTGGCGTAACTGATGCACAGAAGATCTTATCTTCAGGACAAACCGAGGAAGAGATCGTTAGAGGTGTTATGGAGGCTGAGAGGGATTCTCTGAAGAGGCGGTTCTTGGCGCAGAGGAGATAATCCTTCTAGCGAGCTCTGCTAAATCTATCTCTGCTTTGGTTCTCCATCCAATCTCGTAAGCTCCGCCCTTTCCCAACTCCAGGTAACCCTCTTCTAGAAATCCCGTTAACAGGGACCTGGCTCTGCGTTTAGGAAACTTGCTCTCAAGAAAGGATTCAACTTCGGCAGGAGGCGCTCTGCCTCCGTGGGCCGTTAGGAAAGCCAAAGCCATGGCCAAACCCGCGAGCGAGTCAACCCTCATCCATCCGAGGCTTGGCTCAAGCTCGAGAGGGGGATTTCCCTTGATTGTTACGAGGAAGCGAGGCTTTCCCTCATGTTCTACTTCCTTCACCGTGAGCCCCAGCGGGTCTAGTTTTTCGTCAAGGGCCTTTAACACTGCCCTGTAATCTGATCCGATAACCCTCTTTAATTCCCACTCTCCGATGCCCGGGTTCCTATGCCTTCTTAGGAACAGCAGTTGAGATGCCCTCTTAATTTTTTCCTCGAGCTTTGCCTTATCCTCGCTCAACTGGCAACTCCTCCAAGGCGATCACTACCGAAGCGTTCGTCTTAGCACGACGTTCCGATGGCTTGATAGTTATTTTTCCAGATATGGGATCGACGTTGAGAAGTACCCTCCCATCCGTTATGGCAAATGAAAGCAGGTAAGCCCTTTCAACGGGATCACCTTTCTTTATGAAGCTAACGTAGTCTATTTCTCCATGTTTCGCTGTAGCTTTGAGCTCATCGATTATAGCGTCGATCTTCGGGCCAAATTCGTCCCCTTTTTTGACCTCAGCCTTAGATATAGGCGCGCTGGAGCGTTTGGACCAGTTAATCCTCTTTCTGATCGGGCTCCAGGCGGTTGATGCGATAAGTACGTCAATTGTGACCTGAAGTATGTCGACTGACGGTGAAATCGATTGCCATAGCGCCCTCGCTAGCGCCTCTACATTTGAGCGATCAACGGACTTCTCGAGCATGAAGGGGTTTAAAACAGATGAGGTAGCCATGAACTCTACTTCTCTTCCTTGCGCGCCAACTATCCCTGAGAGCGCGTCTACGGCCTTGGCGTCTTCTATGAGGTCTTCGTCATCTGGAGTTGGCCCAAGCTCTTCCCTTAGCGCTTGAGCTGATGCTTTGACGTCCCACGAGAAGGGGCTTGCCTCTCCGGCTTCTACCCTCTTGAAAGCGTCTACAACCCTATCTCTCATGGTCGTTGTGGGCAAGTCAGGCTGCCTCCATAACGTTAGACTTCCCCTCAACTTTTTGGACTAATAGGACGTGAACGGTCCCCGGCAGTGGCGGCAGGGGACCAGGAGTTATATATATGTATTCAACATCTCCTTTTTTTGACAGCTCCTCCATGAGCACTCTAGATATGGCTTCCTTGTTAGCGGGGTCCATGTGGACGTCGAACTCGTCAACAGCCCTTATGGGTGATAGCACGTGCTGCTGTAATGATATTAAAAAAGCCATGATTGTGACGCTTCTCTCTCCACCACTGTGTGTTAAAGGGTCAAGCCTCACCGGGGTTGTGCCTCTAAAACCCGCGTAGAGCTCGAGCCCTGCTTCGTTGGGATCGCCCCCCTCCTTGTAGCCTACCAGCTTTAGGTAGCCTGCCCCGCCCACGCTTGACAGCACCCGCTTGTATCCATCGCCCACTGCGTCGATCAGTTTCCTTAGGTTCTCCATCCAGAGCTTCTCCCTGTAAGCGACTTCCTGCATAAGCGATTTTCTATTTTCCTCTACCAGCTTGGCCTTCTCTACTAGATCGGAAAGCTCTTTGCTCATTTTGTTGTAAGTTTCTTCGGTGGCATCATTAACATCATTAAGAGTGGCGATAACGGCCTTTAGCTCCTGCTGTTCCTTTATCACATCGCTTTCCTCTCTGAGCTGTGCGGGCCTTTGGTATCCGGCCACTTGGGCTTCGAGCTCTTCCGCTTCCGCTTCCAACTTCAAAAGCCTAGATTTTACCTCTGATATGGTTTCCTTGACCTGTCTCATCATTTCGGTCTTTCTGCCTTCGTCGTAGGCTATCGATATGGCTTTCTCCAGAAGGTCCCTAAATTCTGTTTCATTTGGCTTCAGGCCCCTTATGTCTTCTAACGCCTTTTCCAAACCCTCCCTTTCCTGCTCTAGCTTGCCCAGTTGTTGCTGAAGTAGGTCAAGCCTTTGCTTCTGAGATTTGATCGTGTTTTGTTCTTCTTCTAGCCTTACCCAGGCGAGCTCTCCTTCAAGCTGTGCGAGCCTCTTTGATAGTTCCAGCTTTCTTTGATACTTCTCATGAAGGGCTGCCCAGTACGCGAGGTTCTGCTTACCGCTTTCTATTTCCTCAGGTGTTGGCCCCTTTATGCTCTCCAATCTCTTTTTCGCTTCCATGAGGCTCTGGCGAAGAGGATATATGCCGACAGCGTCCTCGAATAAGGTCAGTATCTCCTGTGGTGAAAACGCGCTGAAGTTCTCTATCATGTTTTGATGCATTATTATTAGGCTGTCATTTGGGTTTATGCCAAACCTTCCTAGGATCGAGGAAAGTTGAAGCTTGCTTACTTCCCTTCCCTCAGCCTCAAACCAGTTAGTGCCATCTGCCTTTATGTACCTCGAAACTATGTAGTCGTCAGCCCTTCCGCTTGGCACTGGCCGCCTCCCGTTCTTAGGCGAGTTGTCGAAAACGATGCTCACTCTCGCCGCTGATGCGCCCCTGCGTATGAGGTCGGCGAGCTTTTTTGATCTTTCGGTGTAGGTTTGTCCTAGCGCGACCGAGATCCCAATTAGGATTGACGACTTCCCAGAACCGTTCGGGCCAGTTATGACGTTGAGACCTGGCCTAAGCGGTATCCTAGCGTACTCATATGACATGAAGTCCTCAAGTATTACCTCTTTCACGAGGATGTGCGGGGCTTCCTTGTTGGCCTGCAACTCATGTGAGTGTGGTTTGACCGATTTAACCCTATCGGGGGCTAAGGGTAGGCGATTTCTAGGAAAATCCAAGTAATGAGAAAAATAAGTCCAAGAAATAGGCAGGATCACGCCTCTGCGATAGCGTGCTGAGGGTCTATCTGCGTTGCGCCAGTAGGGCAGGCATTGCTGTGAACGGAGAAGCCCGCTTGTAAGGGCAGGGTATTTTCCTGCATCATTTGTTTGAACTTGGCGGTCTTCTTTTTCGGTCCTCTTTAATTCAAATAAAAGATTCCTCATTTGATACAAAAAAGGTTAAAAGGATGATTGCGGCTAAAACGCGGTGATAACTTACGTCTACGACGCTCATTAGCGAAGAAGACATGAAAACCTTGGAAAACATATTCAAGGAGAAGCTCAAGGGTCCAGTTGTACTGATGGTATTCGTTAAGGATAATGATTGTGAGTATTGCGGCGAGGAGGCCGAGCTGGCCAAGGAGCTTTCCAATGCCAGCCCCCAAATAAAGGTCGAGGTTGTTAACGTTGACCATGACCAGAAGACCGCAGCGAAGTTTGGGGTCGATAAGGCTCCTGCCGTGATCATACTTGGCGATGGGTACAAGGATTATCACGTTCGTTATTTCGGACTTCCCGCTGGTCATGAGTTTTCAGCTTTTATAGATGATATAATCGACGTTTCCAGCGGCAAGTCCAGGCTGAGCCCGGCCGGAAAAGCCAGGGTGAAGGCTATAGATAAGCCAGTGCACATAGAGGTTTACGTGACGCCGACTTGCCCGTACTGCCCCAGGGCTGTGAGAATGGCACATCAAATGGCCATAGAAAACCCCCTCATAACATCTGACATGGTGGAGGCCATGGAGTTTCCCGACTTAGCCGACAAGTACGGCGTGATGTCCGTTCCAAAGATGATAGTCAACGAGAACTACCACTTCGTTGGAGCTCTTCCTGAGCCTCAGTTTATAGAGCAAATCGAGCTAGCGCTCAAAGGCGCCCCTCCTCCCGAGGACGAGTAAGGAGGGCAACTGACTTACCTTTCCGAGGTACGTTCCGTCTAGCATGAATACCTCGGCTTCCTCTATCTGAAGTGCTTTTTCCTTTATGAGAGGGCCGAGCCCGTAATCCGTGCCGTTAAATGGGTTCAGTGGTCTTCCCCTCAAAAATGGGTTGAAAGCGGGCATTGAGATGACGGTTGGATCGTTCGGAGTTTCTCCGAAAAGCTCCTGGAACTTCCTTATGGGATCGTCGAACTGAATGGAGGAAAATTGGAGGAAAGAGCTCACCATTTGCTCCCTGTTGACCTTTGACACTACCCAGACGGGTGCCCTTGCCCTAGCGCCGAGCTGGTCTTTTAGTTCCACTGCCCAGTGGTTGTGCCCTATTACCAAGAAGTCCGCTGAGAATAGGTCCGGCGCGGGCCAAGCATGGCCGTGAAATAGCCCTACCTTGGATCCATCCTCAACCTTTATGATCATTCCCCTCGGAGAGTGGAAATTCACGCCCGAGGGAAGCATGAGTTCGAGCCCTCCATCGTGGTTTCCCGGTATGACGTCAACGGAAAATCCTTCTGATAATAGGCTGTCGAAGAACGTTGGCACGTCCTGCCACTCTTCTGCATAGCTCTTTGCCTCGCTTGCCTTAACGTCGCCGACAAATATGAGCCTTGAGGCCTTTTGGTCCTTTGCAACCGATAAAACAGACCTTAGAAGGCTTTGCGTCTGAGGGGGCACGGTAACCCCCCTCTCAGCGAGCTGGCTTTCAAATCCTATGTGGAGATCAGATATTACGATGGCCTTTTCGCGTCCTTCAAGGCGCAAGCCAAGTGCTGGTTTATCCTTGACCGGATATATTGGCGCCTGCAACTTGCTCCCCCAACGAGGGGATGACTTCGTCCTCCACGTAGTCGAAGAACTTGTCTACCTCCTTAAGGCTAAAAGCCACAACGACACCATTTCTGCCGAGCCCGACAATTTGCCCATAGCGCTTTGAACGAGCAACCGTGTACCATATGCCGCCGTTCTTGTAATAGTTTTCATACAGAGCCGATTCAGAGAGGGATTCCCCATAAAGGGAGAGTTTGTCTACGGACTGTATCCCATCGAAGAACGTCACAACTTGGTCTTCAATCTTCTGAGCTATCATTGATGCCATTAACCCTGGTGGGACTGACATCGGAACCACGTTCTTTTCCACAAAGATTATGTCGTTGATTTTTTTTGCTATGGCGTTAGCCCTCCACTTTTTCGCGACGACCGTTAAGTACATCCTAGATGAGTACGGGGTAAAAAGAAACGGCGCTTCGTAAGTTTTCGGTACTTTAATGATTTGGCCGTGTTGGTTTACGTCTATTACAGAATCATAAGATATCACACCGGTCAGGCTTGCTCCCCTTCTTGAGAGCGCCTTTACCTCGGTGATGAACTTGAAGTCCTGAGGAGCGCCTTGCGGTGGTTCTTGGGATACACGGTATCCACTGAGCCGCCTGGCTATCTCGTCTATGGGCATCGGTTTGATGATAAGGAACAGCTTACCAGAGACTACCATACTATAAGCTTGGCATGATATAATAGGGTTACGAGTCCGTCTTCATCTTCCGTTCCGCTTAAAAGCAGAGCAACTGACTTCGTATGATTTACAAGAGCAGCGAAGCATGGGAGGATGACGTAAGGCGTGCTCTTCGCGAGGGCAAACTCGTAATTTATCCTACTGACACCGTATATGGCATGGGAGGTGATGCTACCCTTCGTCAGGCGGTGGAGGCCACTAACAGGGCCAAGGGTGAAAGAGAAATGAAGCCGTATCCTGTGCTGACGTACTCTAGAGAAAAAGCCTTCGAAGTAGGGGTCTTCAACGACATGGCCATTACGGTTGCCAAAAAGTACTGGCCTGGTGCGGTTACCATAGTTGTTCCGAGGCGGGATGAGAGGCTTCGGGATGCCACTTTTGGTTCGTTGACGATAGGCTTGAGGGTTCCAGCCGACCCAATCGCGAGGAGGGTGGCGGAACTTTCGCCATCGGGTTTCATAATAGGCACAAGCGCTAATAGATCCGGTGCGTCCGCTCCTTCCTCGGTAGAAGAAGTCGATCCGGGTGTTCTTCGCGAGGCGGAGGTAACCATAGATGGCGGAAGGCGCAGCGTTTTGCCATCAACGGTGGTATCGATCGGAGATGATGGTTTACGCGTCGTCAGAGAAGGAGCCATTAAGACGGGAGAAATAAAGCGGCTTTTGGGGCTTGAATAAGTGGATTGGAGAAGGCGTAAATACGTTTACCAGTGATAAATCATGAGCTACAAGCGGGAAGCGCTTGAGATTGCGGTGCCTATTCTCATAATAGTTGCCCTCTACGCTGGCTTTGCTCTTTACATGGGTAACTGGAGCCCTTTCATGGTCGTTATGTCGGGTAGTATGGTTCCTGCCCTTAGGGTAGGCTGGATCATCGTCGTGAGGTCGGTTCCTCCTGCCCAGATTAAGGTGGGAAACATAATCGTTTATCATAGCACTGATCCCATGATACCTGATCCCATAGTGCATAGGGTCATAAAGATAAACGACGTTAATGGGTCGCTTTACTTCCTAACTAAGGGCGATGCTAACCCGATTAACGATGCGCAGGCTGGATTTGAACCAGCTGAGGGAATACCGCAAGCTCGCGTTGTGGGAAAGGTAGTCTACGTCATACCCTACCTTGGATACGCTGTCTTGTTCCTCAAGCAGCCTCCCGTTTACATACTTTTGGTAACGCTTTTGATAGCTCTTATCATAGCCGATTTCATAAGCGATACAGCTCATGAAAAGAAACGTGAAGGGGAGCAAAAAGAATCTCAAAATGCGTGAACTGTTCTGCCTTTTCGGGTTTTCGTAGGCACGTTAAAGTAAACGCGCCCCGTGAACTTTGAGAAATATATGCTGCTTCAGACGTCGATACAGCTCAAGGACGACTTTTAGAGTCTTTATGAGAAATGTGGCACTTAATATCATTTCAAAGGGCTGATCGCAAACGATGCTGCACGCGTCGAAGCGTTCTTTGAGCTTAGCTTTCATGTCATGTTGAGGTAAAGCTTTAACGGAGGGGGTTAGAGGCGGAAATCCCCTCTGTGGCGGAAGGGTAGTTCGCAAGTAATTATCATGTTGTTAGATAATTTGGTCTAAGTATAGAGATGTTTTTATAAGGGGGCATCCATCCTCTTTCACGAAGAAGGGCTTTCGCCCCTAAGCCCCGATAAGGTTAAATTAAAATAAAAGTTATTAATTGCGGAAGTGCCCGAGCATGGTCCAAGGGGGCGGACTTAGGGCCTCAAGGTAAGAGATCCGTTGCCGTTGGCCGCGGGGGTTCGAATCCCCCCTTCCGCATTGCAGAAATGCTCTTAAACTCAGAAACTCGTAATGTGACCCCATGAAAGGCGAGTTGAACGTGGAAAACGTTGTGGCATCGGTCTCGCTTGGCCAGCCCATTGACTTGTACGCGCTGGTCAATAAAAATCCTTATCTCCGTTATGAACCCGAGAAGTTTCCTGCAATCCAGCTTAGGTTTGTAAATCCTCGGGTGACCATATTGATCTTTTCGTCTGGTAAAGCTGTTATAGCTGGCGCGAGAAGTGAGGAAGACGTAAGAAGGTCTTCAAGGAACTTGGCTTCGTTTCTAAAAAAGAATGGGGTTGTGCTCAAGCGCGAGCCAAAGGTCACTATCAATAACGTGGTTGCATCTTTTTCTCTCGGCGAGCGCATAGATTTAGAAAGGCTTGGGATGGCACTCAAGGGAGCTGTATATGAGCCCGAGGAGTTTCCCGGTCTAATTTACAGGAATTACGGCGTTGTTTTCATCATGTTTAGCTCGGGTAAGGCGATATGCACTGGCTCAAAAAACGAGGTTCAGGCCGTGCAGGCCGTCAAAGAGGTAATAAGAGAAATATGCGGTTTGCTGACTTGATCTAACGCTCTTCAGATTACTATTGCTGTCAAGAGTATGACCGCGAGGATCAGAAGCAGTGATGACTTCCTTCCTTTGCTGAGGGGGGTCACCTCTTCTAGAGCGCCGGGATCTGGGAAGAACGCCATGAGGAGTACCAGTAAGGCCATTAGCCAATAACCTATGAAAAACATGAGTATGGTCACCATGACGGAGAGGGCCATCATTTGCCTTTGGGTTAAAAAGCTTCTGAAAACGTGTCCTCCGTCGAGCTGAGCGGCTGGAAGCAGGTTCAGGAAGGTCACTAGCATGCCGATCCAGCTGGCTATAAGGATTGGATTAAGTGCGGAGTAGTAGGGCGATTGCCCTTTTAACGCGAAAAAAATCTGGATCAGTAGGGGAACCCTATAAAATATGGCGTAATCTTGGCCTAACCTCTGAAGTGCAGAGGGTATTGCCAAGGGAGGGGAAAGCGCTACTCCTATGGCTGCAGCTACAACCGAAGCTACGAACCCGGCCATGGGTCCGCTTACGCCTAGGTCGAACAGGTGGTCCCTGTTAAGAGGTGGTTCCTCTGCCATTATGACGGCCCCGAAAGTCCCTATGCCCAGGAAGCCGGCTCCCAACAGGTAAGGCGGCCCCGGTATGAAGTAAGGCCATGACGCTCTTTCTCCTGACCTCTCCGTTACGAACTTGTGCCCCATTTCGTGTATGCCAAGAATCGCGAGAAGGCTGATCACGAACTCCGCGGTTGTGAGCGCAACCGATGCTGAAGAAGCTTTTACACCAAGCGCCATGAAGTATGCGATCGAAAGCTCATATCCAGAAACTGCCACGCTAGCAAGCGTTACCGCAAGGAGTCCAATGTATATCCAGGGATTTCTCTCTTTGTGAGGAGTTGCTTTTACTATGCTTATTAGAACGAGGTCTTGTTGCTTGCGCGCAAAGGCCCAAAAGCCTAACTCTCTAAGGCTGAAGTAGAGGTCCTTGAACCGAAGCTTAAAATCATCCGTTTTCTCGACCAGAAACTGCCATCCTGATGAACCTATATATTCTTCGCGAACCGAGAACCTTGAGAATACTTCCTTTTCCACAGACGGCTGTGAGCCAAATGAAAGCATGAATAAGCCATCTAGAGCCGTTTAATGCTTGCGGCATTTCTGCGCCAAAAAATTCACTTTGTCTTGTTTAGTTCGGAAAGGCTTAGGACTTGCGTCTCCCCGTTTGGCTTCTTTCTGTATATGAGCATCGGTAGCACACCGTTGTCAAGTTCGGCCTCAGCTATCTGAAGTTCGTTCATACCTTTCAGTTTTTCCTTTGGAAGAAGCGGAGGCGCACCTAGACTTAGTTGTAGCGCCCTTGCACCTATTATCCTGGTTCTTTCGTATTTCGTCAACCACGGAGGCCCTATTTTAATACTCTTCTCCACCCATGCCTCCCTCTCCCGACTTAGGAGGAGCTGGAGGCGGAGCAGCGGCTGCTATTACGTCATCTATCCTAAGTATCATTACAGCTGCCTCGGTGGCTGATTTGATCACTTGTGCCTTTACCTTCGTTGGGTCTATTATCTTCCTCTCCACCATGTCAGCTAGTTCTCCTTTAATGACGTCAACGCCGTAGTTCACCTTTCCCTCCATGTGAAGCGCTCTGAGCTTGACCATGGCGTCGAGAGGGGACAGGCCGGCGGTCTCAGCCAGCACCGTGGGGATGACCTCAAAGGCCTCCGCGTATTTCATGACTGCGAGCTGCTCCTTACCGCTTAGGGCTTTTGCTCTTTCCCTGAGCCTTATGCTGAGCTCAACTTCGGGGGCTCCGCCTCCAGCAACTATCTTACCGTCCTCGAGCACGTTCTTTATGACGAACAGCGCATCGTGTATTGATCTTTCTGCCTCATCGAGTAGCATGTCACTACCTCCTCTTAAGAGGATGGTAACGGCCTTGGGATTTGCGCATCCCTCTATGAATACCATTTTCTCGGTGCCAACCTTGCGTTCTTCGACTATTTCGGCGCTGCCCAGGTCGGCGCTTGTGAGCTCGTTGAAGCTCGTGACGACTCTTGCGTTGGTTGCCTTTGCGAGCTTGTCCATGTCACTTTCTTTTGCCCTTCTCACGGCGAGGATACCGGCCTTAGCTAAGAAGTGCTGGGCGATGTCATCAATACCCTTCTGGCATATGAGCACGTTTGCGCCGGTGGCCGCAACCTTGTTGACCATCTCCTTTAGCATGTTCGTTTGCTCGTCAAGGAATGACTTGAGCTGAGTTGGAGAAGTTATCTGTATCTTAGCGGTCGTCTCAGGCTTCTCAACTTCCATGGCAGCGTTAACTATGGCTATCTTGGCCCCTTTTACGAGCCTCGGCATGCCCGGATGAACGACCTCCTTATCAAGCACTATCCCCTTTATGAGCTTAGAGTCTTCAAGGGACTCTCCTTTCTTTTTCTCTACCTTTATGTCGTCTAAGTCCACGTAGTACTTGCCGTTAACTTGGCGTGCGACCTGAAGCACAGCGTCAACTGCCAAGGAGCTCAGGTAGTCTAATCCCTTCCCACCCGCAACGACTTTGCTGGAGAGGGAAGTCTCTGCCAGTTCCATGAGCTTTTCCCTGTCCTGGGGATCTATCTTAGTGGATATCCTGTCAAGTTCCTCAAGAGCCCAATAGCTGGCCTTTTGGTAGCCGCTTATTATCAAAGAGGGATGGACGTTGTCATCCAGCAGGTCCTCTGCCTTACTGAGAAGCTCCCCAGAGAGGACAACTGCGGTCGTCGTGCCGTCGCCAACCTCAAGGTCTTGAGCCTTGGCCACCTCGACGAGCATCTTAGCCACCGGATGCTGCACCTCCATGTCCTTGACGATGGTGTGGCCATCGTTAGTTATGGTAACATCACCAAAACTGTCGACTAGCATCTTGTCAAGCCCCTTAGGGCCGAGCGAAGTCTTCAGGGTTTCCTCAACGGTCTTAGCAACCGCTATATTGGAGCGCAGCGCTTCGGCACCTGACGTCCTCTTGGTACCCTCCTTCAAAATTAGAAGGGGTACCTCACCCTCTTTAGAAGTCTGCAAAGCCAAACCTTTCACCGATTGATACGCTTTACACGCTTATAAACAATGCGTCCGTGCGTTGGGATGCAAGTCTTCGAGATTTAGCTGCTTGTTTTAACTTCTTTTTTAGAAGCTTGGCCGCGGTCGCATCTACGCCGTTATCGTTAAGTTTTGATCCGTATTTTTGCTCAAGAAGGTAGCGCAGTTTCCATATAAGCGAATATATCTTGTTCTTGGTGTATTTCCACATGGTTTTTTTCTCAAATATGGCAGGGTCCCTTGAGAGAGCGATGTCTGACACGCTTTGGTTCTCTACGAAGAATTTGTAAAGGTACTCAAGCTCATCCTCGCTGAACCTAGCAAGCGGATCCCTTGTCCTCTGCTTTTTACGCTGCCTCTCCCTCTTTGCCATTGGGTCTAAATATTTTCTGCTACTCGTTTTAACGTTTTCGGCGACTGATTTAATCTATTGAGTTGAAGCCAGGCGAGAAGCCCAAGCATGGTAAGGTCAGTTTAGCCGGCGGTTTGATCGCCGAGCGAATCGAATCCATGAGAACGGGTAGCTCGCTAGCGCTCCATGCTTTGGTGATACGATCTGTATCGATTCTTGAGGAATCTTTAAAACTGCAAGCTCCTATCACATGGTTTTTTCTTGTAAGGATCGAAATACTTTTAAGCCTTGAGCCAAGCCTTTGTAAAATGCAGAAAATCTACTCTTTATTAATAGCAGCAATATTCCTCCTAAGCGTAGTAGCTCCGGCTGCGGCTTCAAGCGCGGTTTTGCAGCCGAACCAAGTGAGCACTTATGGTCCGCTCATAAATAAGCTAGTTTATGAGCAGATGAGCGATTCAAGTGCTTTCCTGGCGTTAGAATCGGGGAAGGTCCAGGCCATGGAGTGGCCGCTCACGATCTCCGAATACAAGTCGGCAGAAGGAATTTCAAGCCTTTACACCAACAGCACACCCAGCTATACGTTTGAAGGAATTGCCTTCAATTTCCTTCAACCTCCCATGAACAACGTGCACTTCAGGAGGGCGATGGCATATCTTACTGATTACAGCGCGTTCCAAAGCGATCTCGGCGCCGAGGTTCTGGCCGGGCCGCAGCTTTATAACCCAACGCTTTATTCAAAACCATTCTCGGCAGTTAACTGGTATGACCCGAGCCTTCCGTACCCTTACAAGTACAACCTCACGGCTGCCATGGACGAGCTTCTGAAGGTTCCTGGCATAACTTATAACAAGGCAGCCGGGCAGTGGTATTACAATGGTTCTCCGTTCTCGCCGACCCTCTATTACAGGAGCGACGATCCGATCAGGACTGAGGCAGCTCAAGACTTTGCAAAGGCCGCCGCGCAGATCAACCTCACCATAGACCTCGTGGGCGTCACCGACGAGACGGCTAGCGGGGAGATATATAGCCCTGCAGACTCCGCCGTGATATCGCCAGGAGTTATGGGCGCAAACCTCTCCACGGTGAAGCCTCCTGTCTTTAATTACACTTACGCAAAGACCAACGACAAGTGGGACATGTACACGTTTGGATGGATCGTGTCTGCGAACCCGAACTGGCCTGACTTCTTCTTCACCAGCGAGTACGCGGGTGTGGTAAACTTTGGAAATTACTACAACCCTGAAATGGACTACTGGGGCAACGTCCTTTACTATGGCGCAACGAACGTCTCCATAGCGCAGGAAGCCGCGTGGAACGTGCAAAAGATATTCTACCAGGACCTTCCTTACATAATGTGGTTCTATGAGCCAGAGTTGTACTCCGTCTCGACAAATGGATGGTCTGGCTACGCGCTTATTCCAACTACCGGGCCTTCGACTTCCACTGGCCTTTACTATACTTCGCTGAACGTGCATCCCAGTGGGCAAGCGTACGGTGGCACGTTTACCGAGGCCTTGCACGGGGTTCCAACATCGCTCGATCCGCTATACCAGACCAACTGGGTTTGGCAAATAGATGTCTGGCAGGAGGTCTACGATAGCCCGCTGGGCACGCCGCCGACCGGCGTTACCTCATTGGGCATAATTCCATGGATGGCAACCTATTCGATCCAGAACGAGACCACAGTGGCGCTTGGCAAGGGAAACGGCTGGTGGAACCCCTTTAATGCGAGCGAGATAGTCAAGGGCCAGGTGATAACCCTTAACTTCTTCCACAACCTCACGTGGCAAGATGGTGTTCCGATAACGGCGAAGGACTACAACTTCTCGCTGTACTATTGGGACTATCAGGGGCTGAGCGGCGCATCCACTCCAAACTCATACGCTTCGACGCCGCCTTACGGTCTGCTGGCCACATATATACCTCCTAACAACCCGTACGAGATCAAGCTCTACGTTAACTCGACTAACCTGTGGAACATATACACGCTTGACACCGCTTTGATACCAGAACACATATTCAAGTACTTCAACCCGTCCGCGGTTGCGAGCAGCACTGGTGCCATGGACACGACGGTTCCGGCGAACCAGATATCCGGTCTGTCTGGGTATTTGGCATCTGGCGTAACGAAGCTTCCTCAGTTCATACTCTGGTTGCCGAACCTGGAAGTTGGCAGCGGCCCGTTCACGTTCGTTAGCTGGAATAAGGTCTCCAACGTGATAACTCTCGTTAGGAACATACACTATTACAGGACAGCATGGTGGGCCTTCCAGCAGGGCGCGATAGCCGGTAAGCCTTTCACGTATACGACGAACATAAATGAGACGATATACAACCCGACGTCTTCGACCTTTGAAGGTGTAGCCCCTGGCAGCACTGGGACCATTCCAATAACCAACGCCACGGGTTATGTTGAAGTGCTGTCCAATTCGAGCCAAGTTCTCGCCAAAGCGCCGCTACAGGGAGGTTCAAACGGCGTCTATACGGCTACCATCAATACTTCCTCGCTTGCTCCAGGACTTTACGAGGTGTTTACGAACGCGACTTACACGAGCTTTGGCCTGCAAAGGTACTGGTACACCTTCACCGCGATTAACGTGAAGACCAGTGTAGCTAAGATAACCGCTCCCACGCTATCCTCCAGCTCGGTCACGAAGGGCCAGCCGGTTACAATAAGCACGCAGGCTTTGTCGTACACGGGAGCTCCTTTGGCCGGGCAAACCATAGTTTTCTTGGTCAATGGTACTCAGATAGGAACGAACGTAACGAATAGCAATGGAATAGCCATGTACAAGTACACGCCATCGGCCACAGGCGTGCTTTCCGTAAGCGCCTATGCGGCTAGCAATTCATCTGTGTCATCACCCTCGGCGAAGCTTACAGTTTCATCTCCGACTAACTACGCGCTGTACGCCATAGTAGCTGTAGTCATCATCGTGATCGTGGTCGTGGCTGTTGTGTTGCTTACGCGTAAGCCTTCTAATAAGGGAGGATCGCAACCTCAACCAGCTCAACAACAGCCAACTCAACAATAAAAATATATTTTTTGAATAGTTTGATTTTAACAAGTTGCTTTAGGTTCGCGAGTTTCCCTTGGTGCGCTTTTGTTTTGCGCTTTTCAGTTAGTTGCATTCTTCACAAGAGGTCACCTGTCCTCTTCACGAAATTTTTAAGGCGATCAGGGACCGATAAAACAAAGTGCAAAAATCGATCTTTTGAATGAACTACCGCCCAAAACGCTTAAAGCAGAGGTTCATTAACTTTCAATATTGAGCCTGAGAGGATTCATACTAAGGCGCCTAGGTACCATGATAGTGGTTTTAGTAGTGGTTGCTGCAATAAACTTTTTCTTGTTCCAGATACTGCCTTTTTACGTTCTGCACGTTAACCCAGAACAGTGGTTTGTGCCCTTACCGTCGGGGAGCGTACATAACGTGGCGTACATAGAGAAGATAAGGGCGCAGGTTATCGCAGCCATGGGCTTCAACCTGCCCGTGTATGAAAGGTTCTTTGTCTATCTCAGGTCGATGTTTACCTTCAACTTCGGTTATAACGTGGGAGGAGCCCTATCAGGTCCCGTCATAGTTACCATAGAACGCTTCGCACCTTATACGATCCTTCTCCTGGGTTCCTCTACGGTGGCGGCTTACATAGTGGGTATTTACCTCGGTGTCGTTTCTGCGGCTAAGAGGGGGCAAGTGGCCGACGTCGCCTCGTTTACCACACTTCTGTTCCTATATGCTATGCCATCTTTCTGGATTGGCACCCTCCTGCTGATCTTTTTCGCCTTTTCGATGAAGCTGTTTCCGATCGACGCGGAAGCGTACTTTTCGTCTTTCCATGGGATTGCCTTTGTGGGAGCTCTGCTTAAAGCGATGATACTCCCATTTACCTCCCTTCTTCTCGTAAGCATAGGCGGCGTCTACTTAATAATGCGCAGTACAACAATAGACGTATTGAGCGAAGACTACATAATGATGGCTAGGGCCAAGGGCCTTTCAAACTCTGCAATCCTATACAAGCACGCGCTGAGAAATGCCATACTTCCAATTATAACGCTGTTCGCGATATCCATGGGTTTCATCTTGTCAGGAGCCGTCATCACAGAGACCATATTCTCTTGGCCTGGGCTGGGATATTGGACCTTTGTGGCTATTGAGACGCTTGACTTTCCCTTGGAGCAAGCGATCTTCTTTGTGATATCCATAATGGTTGTAGCCGCAAACTTCATAGCCGATCTGCTGTACGGTTTCCTTGATCCAAGGATTAGAGCGGGGTGAAGCCAATGAGCTGGTCGTCTAAGCACCAGGGGATAAGCGAGTTCTTCCACAACAAGTTGGGCATAACTGGGTTAGCTATAATTGTGTTCTTCACGTTCACGGCCCTTTGCGCGCCGCTTTTGACCTCGAATTCACCGAATCAGATTTACGTAACGGGTCCATGGGCTGTTCCACAGTGGGCGACCGCGTTCCCGCAGTACTCTGACCTTCCATCGAACATGCTTGTTACGAGCGCCGACCTAGCGAACTGGCGTATTACCACAGCCAGCTCGACGCAGGCCACGCCTCAGCAGGTCGCCTTACCGGCCTCCGCGCTTAATGGGCTCGGCTTCAAGTTCGATCCGAGAGAGGCGCTCCTGATAAGCAGCGCTGTGCCGTACTCCGCGAAAACTTTCTCGGGAGAAACCGTGGCAAGCCTTTCGTATAATTTCACTTACGAATACAAGCCTCCGTATGACTTTACTTTTGGCGATATAATATACGTTGCCAACGTGAGTAACGTTGCCGACTTCTACTTCAGGTTCATATTGAGTGGCCCAAGTGGGACGTACAAGCTCACCAGTTACGCTATTATGTCGAATTCGCCGGTTGAGGTCATAAGCTACAGAAACGGAATCCCGGTAGGAAGATGGTACGATATATCCCTATCAAACGTGTTGCCTGATGCTAACACGGCCGCTTTGGGACCTTCTGGGTCTACTGCAGTTGATAGCGGTCAGATATTCTTAGCTAAGAAGGGGATTTACAACTATACGGTCCAGCTGGTAATTATACCGCAACAGGGGGAGACGGCCTTTGTTAAGGTTTACATGGAGCCAGCTTACTTCCACGTGCTTGGCAGAGCCTACGGCCTACTGGGCAGCGACGACAAGGGGAGGGACCTTTGGTCGCAGTTCGTCTACGGATCTCGGATCTCTATCGAAGTGGGCCTACTTGCCTCGGCAGCCACCGTGATAATCGGAACCTTCTTAGGGTTGTTTTCCGCCATCGAAGGTGGTGTGCTGGACGAGTTTTGGATGAGAGTAGCTGACGTGATACTGGTGTTGCCTTTTCTACCGTTGGCAATCGTTGTCCTGTTCGTGTTTACTCAAAGCCCCGTCGTTCAGAAAGATCCATCGATACTTTACATATGGCTGGTGGTTCTCTTCTCGGTCCTTTCATGGCCAGGGTTGGCAAGGGTAATTAGGTCGCAGGCTTTATCGCTTAAGGAAAGGGGGTACGTGGAAGCGGCCAGGGCTTTGGGTGCTGGGAAGCTCTACATAATGAACAAGCATTTGCTTCCTAATATAATGGGTCTGGTGTACGCGAACTTAGCGTTAAGTGTTCCTGGTTTTATATTAACTGAGGCATCTCTCGATTTCCTGTTTCCAAATGCCTCCACAATACCCACTTGGGGAAGGATGATAGCAAAAGCGTACGAGCATGCCGCGTCAGCTACCGCGTATGGGTTCGGTTGGTGGTGGTTCCTGTTCCCTGGCCTGGCCATCGTGCTTCTCTCGCTGGCATTTGTGTTGCTGGGATACGCGCTAGACGAGATATTCAACCCACGGCTGAGGAAGCGGTAAATCGCACTGGTCCCAGGTAATCGAGATGAAAAAGAGGCTCTTTTTGGAATCTTGTGTGGTGCTTTTGATGGTCTTAGCAGGTGTTTCATTTTATCTGTTTTATCCTAAAAGCTACGTGAGGCCAGGTTTATCGCTTCAATACAATGAAACCGTTGGGCTAAAGAACAGTCCCACTAATGTTGAGTTTAACATAAGCGTCACAAGAGTGAAGGGACAATTCATATACTTCAATTACACGGTCATGGGGGCTCTAAATGCCACTTTCAGTCATCCCGTGACGACGCAAAACATCACCGCTTTCTTTGACCCTTTTTACAACTATACCTACGTAGCCATCGAGTACTTCGGGTTACCCTTGTTCGTTTCTGGGCTTCACGATGGTATGGGATCAACCATAGTGAAGCTTTCAGGTATCCCTTTCAACGCATCATATTCGGTTATCGGCACTTACGTTAGCGTCAACCTCACGTCCCTGATCAAGAAAGAGGGCATACCCGTGATCACGATGGTTTTCGCTGGTAATTATAATTCACATGGGATCCTTGTGGACTGCAACGTGACTAGCGTTTCCGAAGGGATATCGGTTTACGAGACCGTGAAGCTGATAAGTGAATTCATGAAATGAACGATTAGCTCGGTAGCTGACGACAGGGCCTATTCGCGCATTTCCTCCGGTGGATCTAAAGTTTGGGAAAGTTTATAAGTGGTCAATTGCGTTACAAAAAGTTCGGTGTAAAACATGCCTTTACTTGAAGTCTCCGACCTAAGGATGTATTATGTCACGAAGGCGGGGTACGTTAAGGCAGTTGATGGCCTCTCGTTTTCCGTTGAAAAAGAAAGGACGGTTGGAATAGCGGGCGAGTCGGGAAGCGGAAAGACGAGCGTGGCCACGACCATATTGAAGCTCTTACCCTCAAATGCCCGCATAATTTCGGGTTCAGTAAAGCTTCAGGGAAAAGACTTAGTGACGGCGAGCGAAGAAGAAATGAGGGAGATCAGGTGGAAACAGGTTTCCATGGTTCCCCAAGCCTCTATGAACGCGTTAAATCCCGTATTTAGGGTGGGAGATCAGATCGCCGAGGCCATATTGGCGCACGAAAACGTTTCTCAGGCGGAGGCGTATCAAAGGGCTGAAGACCTGCTGGAGATGGTGGGCATTCACGCCGATAGGGCAAAGAGCTATCCTCATGAGTTCAGCGGAGGGATGAAACAGAGGGCGGCCATAGCAATGGCGTTGGCTCTTAGGCCTCCGCTCATAATCGCGGATGAGCCGACGACGGCGCTTGATGTCATAGTTCAAGCGGAGATCTTGGAGCTGTTAGAAGATGTTAAGAAGAAGTTCTCAACTTCCTTGATTCTGATCACCCACGACCTTTCGATAATATCGGAGCTAGCAGATGAAGTAATCATAATGTATGCGGGGGAAATCGTTGAGAAGGCGGATGTGTATTCGCTTTACAAGACACCTATGCATCCGTACACGCAAGGCCTGTTGGGGGCTTTTCCGGATATAAGGGCGCCCAGGAGGCGCCTTGCGTCGGTGCCGGGGTCACCGCCAGATCTTTCCTCTTTGCCTCCGGGCTGCAGCTTCAACCCGCGTTGCCCGTACGCCACCGATAAGTGCAGGACGGAGGAGCCAAAGTTGAGGGAGGTATCGCCAGGACACTGGGTGGCCTGCCATTACGCAGAAGAAATAGCTGAGGGAAGAGTCAAACCCAATAGGTGAATCGAAATGGAAGCAGGAGAAAAGAAGGAAGTGATTATCAGCGTTAGGGATCTTAAGAAATATTACGAGCCCAAGCTCTCTTTCTCGCAAAGCATTCACGGCGTTAAGAAGCAGGTGAAGGCGGTTGATGGGGTGACGTTTGACGTTTACAAGGGAGAAGTGCTGGGCTTAGTGGGCGAGTCGGGAAGCGGAAAGACCACGGTGGGAAGGACGCTTCTCCGTCTTGTGGAGCCGTCTGGCGGCGAGGTCCTCTACAGGGGTAGGGATATCTTTAAAGTTAGCCATGACGAGTTAGCTTCTATAAGGAAGAGCATACAGATCATATTTCAGGATCCTTACGATTCCATAAATCCCCGGTTTAGGATAAGGGATGTGGTGGCCGAGGGGCTGAGGATCAATAAGCTCTATAAAGACGAAGCGGATCTCGACAGGAAAGTGAGAGACGCGCTGGTGGCGGTTAAGCTTACGCCACCCGAGCAGTTCATGGATAGGTATCCTCACGAGTTATCAGGAGGCCAGAGGCAGAGGGTTGCCATAGCTAGAGCGCTTGCGTTGGGGCCCGAGTTCATCGTGGCAGACGAGCCGGTATCTATGCTTGACGTATCCATTAGGGCTGAGGTCTTGAACGTGATGCTTGATCTAAAAGACCAGTACGGCTTGTCGTTCTTGTTCATAACGCATGATCTGGCACTGGCGAAGCATGTATGCGATAGGATTGCCGTTATGTACTTGGGAAGGCTAGTTGAGCTTGCAACCTCAGAGGAGCTCATAGAGAATCCCATGCATCCTTATACGCGTGCCCTAATTGATGCCATACCTGTTCCGGATCCGACGGCTCCTAAGCTCAGGGTTGCCATAAAAGGGGAGATACCAAACGCCATGGACGTGCCTCCGGGCTGCAGCTTCAACCCGCGTTGCCCGTACGCCACCGATAAGTGCAGGACGGAGGAGCCAAAGTTGAGGGAGGTATCGCCAGGACACTGGGTGGCCTGCCATTACGCAGAAGAAATAGCAAAGGGGAGGAAGGAAACTGCATGAGCTTTGAGAGTGCCTACGCTCCCTCTCTTAAGGGAATGGCCCTCAGCTTGTTGCTTTTTTTGTTGTGCGTCGCGCTAGTGGTTTTCGTCGGAGGCGCGTCAATGTTCTGGTTCTTGGCTTTCTTGGTCGCGATCTACGCGGCTTCGTTTGCGGTGAAAAACGGACAGTTAAACCGCATGATCAATCATCTTTCAAGAGGCGATGTATATGTGGAGCTCAAGTATTACAACAAGAGCTACTTCTTAGGGAGGTTCCTGGCTCTCTTGGCTTACATCATTGTTCCCGTTTTACTGCTCGGGCTTTTGGGTATTTACGTGGGGCTGGGCATAGTATTGGGTTTTTATTCAGGAATTTTGCTTTGGCACTTTTCGCGCGAGCTAAGGCTAAGGCTTTGGATGAGAAGAACGGGAACGAAAATATTCAAGAAAGTGGAAAGCTATAGCCAGGAGGGATCGCTTATGGTTAAGATGACATACAGAAGGCCTCAGTCGCAATCCTAGTAGCATTTATAAGGGTCTAAAGCATTTTACCATCGTTGAGCAGACGCGTCGTGAAAAATAGCTATGATCACGTTGAGGTGGAGAACGCGGTCAGAGACCTGGTGCTGAGCAAGAAATATCCTGTGGGCAAGTTACTGCTTGACGGGCCTCCTTTTGTTTCAGGGATACCACATCCCGGCACTGCTTGGAACAAAGTGATGAAGGACGTTTACATCAGGTATAGGCAATCAAGAGGCGATGAGTTCTCTGCGCAGCCCGGCTACGACTGTCACGGTCTTCCCACGGAGCTAGCTGTCCAAAGAGAGCTTGGAATAACGGGAAAACAGGATATTGCCAACTTTGGGCTAGAGCGCTTTGTCGAGCGGTGCAACGATCTATCTCAAAGAAACATGGAATCAATGACGCGCGTTTTCAAGTTGCTTGGGGTCGCTATGGATTGGGACAGACCGTATTTCACTTCTGATATGAAATACATGGAAGCTGAGTGGAGAGAGTTCAAGGAGCTCTACGAGCAAGGGCTTGTTGAGAAAGGAAAGAGGGTATTTTACTGGTGTCCTAAAGACGAAACCGTTCTTTCTGACTATGAAGTTAACAATTACGTTGAGCTCGATGAGAAGTCCGTGTACGTTAAGTTTAAGGTCAAGGGTAAGCCAAACGAGTACCTGCTTGCGTGGACCACGACACCTTGGACCTTGCCTGCAAACAGCGCGCTCATGGTCAACCCAGACGTTGATTACGTCGTGGCCAAACTAGGAGGCGAACGGTACATTTTGGCTGAGAACAGGCTTCAGGTTCTCGGGCAAGACTTCGAAGTGGAGTCCGAGTTCAAGGGAAAAGACCTTGAGGGGCTTGTCTACGAATACCCTCTTAAGTTTCTCAAGTTCCATGACTTTGAGCACAGGGTCGTTCTCAGCTCAGAATACGTGACCGCAAGCGAGGGAACGGGGATAGTCCACGTGGCTCCCGCACATGGGCAAGAGGACTTCGACGTAGGGCAGAAAAACGGCTTGATTATGCTCGACTTGGTCGATGAAAAGGGAAGGTACAGGGGCTTCGTGGATAGGTACGCGGGAAAGTACGTCAGAGAGGCAAACGAAGAAATCTTAAAGGATTTAGGCGCCGTTGGTGCCCTATTCAAGGTTGAGCCCATAAAGCATAGGTATCCCGTGTGTTGGCGGTGCGGTACTCCTCTTATAATGAGGCCTACAGAGCAGTGGCTCATAAAGATATCAAATATAAAGCAGAGGTTGATGTCCTCGGTCGGCGATGTCACCACGATTCCGGATTGGCTCAAGGAGGCAAGGCTCACGCCCTGGCTTAGAGGCCTTGGTGATTGGGTCATATCAAGACAAAGGTATTGGGGTACTCCGATACCCATATGGGTATGCGATAAGTGCGGCGAGGTCAAGGTCGTTGGATCTCTTAAGGAGTTGGAGGAACTCTCCGGTAGTAAGATCTCGGACTCGCTCCAGATGCATAGGCCCCTTATAGATGACGTGACTTTTCCTCATTCGTGCGGAGGTACCATGAGAAGGGTTCAGGATGTCTTCGATGTTTGGTTTGATTCGGGTTCTGCGCCTTACGCGTCTACTGGAATATGGCCGCCGCCGCGCTACGAGCTAGTGCTCGAGGGGCAGGATCAGTTCAGCGGCTGGTTTGCGTCATTAGTTAAGGTGTCCGCTGGTCTCTGGGGTGTAGCTCCTTACAGAAGGGTTATGGCCCATGGCATGGCACTGGATGAAAACGGCAGGGAAATGCACAAATCGCTGGGAAATTACGTTGACGTCGATAAGATCGTGAATAAGTATGGCGCGGACGCGTTTCGCATCTTCTTCATGCAGCATACGCCATGGGAGGACGTCAGATTTAGCGAGAAGGGGCTTCAGGACGCGGTTAAAAAGCTAAACATCGTATGGAACCTGTTTTACTTTGCAACGACCTACATGGAACTTGACGATTACCATCCATCTGACGTACCTGCGTTGCTTCCCGAGGACAAGTGGATCTTGTCGAGACTTGCAAGAATCGAGAAGGCAGTTCTAGAGCTCATGGACTCCTTTGACTACTCTTCAGCCATAAGGTTAATAATTGACTTTGCTACCGAGGACGTGAGCAGATGGTACGTGAAGCTTGTCAGAAAGAGGACTTGGGTGGAGGAAAAACACGACCCATCAAAGGAGGCGGCCTATTACGCGCTTTACTGGACGCTTGATGGAATAGCGAGGATGCTTTACCCATTCGCTCCATTTGTGACCACGTACTTGTTGCCAACGCTTCCAGACGAGGACAAAAAAATGGCATGGCCCGCGAAGCAGTTCACGGTTGATGAGGGGTTAGAACGTGACATGGACATGGCCATGAAGATAGTCGCTGCCGGTTTAGCGGCTAGAAATAAAGCAGGGATAAAGGTCAGGCATCCGTTGAGAGCCCTTTACGCTACTGGCCCGCTTCCCACTGGGTTAGCCCAGGTAATAGCCGAGCAGGTAAACGTTAAGGACGTAAGGCAGGGAAACGAGGAAGAGTTTATCGAGAAAAAATTAAAGGTCAGGTACGACGTTCTTGGTTCAATCTTTAAAGATAAGACAGCTTACGTGGCGGAAAAAGCAAAGCAAGGGGCCAAGTCAGTTATCCTAGATGGAAAGGAATACAAGATTCCCGAGGAAGCTGTTGAGGTGGACGCCGTTCCAAGAGATGGTTACGTTGAGGCGGATTACGACGGAGGAAAGGTTTTCTTGGACACGAAGGTTGATACGGAACTTGAGGCCGAGGCGCTGAGAAGAGAACTCATAAGGAGGGTTCAAGAGACTCGGAAGAGAGCCGGTCTCTTCGTTGAAGATAGAATCGACTTGGTGGTCCAGGCCGAGGGCGAAATAAGGGATAGGCTAGCCTCAATCATGGCGGGCGTAGTGACAGATACCAGGGCGGTTTCCGCTACGGTATCGTTGCAATCGCCGAAAGGAGATTGGTTCTCCGAAGAGTGGGACATCGATGGCGATACCATAAGAATCTACATAAGGAAGGTGTAACTCACATTTTTGAGCCTAGGTTTTTCTTTTAGCGGCGTAGTGAGTTATTGGTCAAGAGGTCATTGCGGCTTCTTTGTTTCCGATGTAATAGGGTATCACGTTTCCCTGGCGGTCAAAGAAGGCGAGGTCCTGCTTCCCCTCAAAAGGATAGGCCGCAATGCCCATTATCCTTCCCATATAGGATAACAGGTCCTGAAGGGAAGGCATAAGGGCTCCGCTGGGATGGCTGTGAATTGTCCCGATAATGGAAGGAGTGAACGGAGTGTAGAACACGTTTATTGAGGCAAAATCGGAACCGTTGTGTTGGAGGGGAGGCGACAAGACCTCCTCGATATAGAGGTAACTGCCCAATTTGTCTCCACGCGCTAGCAGCATGATTTCCTTTGGGTACATGCCCTTGGCGTACTCGAGGATTTGCTCTAGAAGGTCTTGGCTAAGCATGATACCCTTGAGCGGTTTTTTCATAAGAAAATAAAAAACCTGCTTATAAACAATGGGAAAAGGTTTGTAAGATAAAGCGCTTTTCGGGCTCGTGGTGCGGGAATAGAAAGCCTCTGCGATGAAAAGGGTTAAACATTCATGCACATATTATAATGTCATGGAATCGTTAGAGGAGTGGGTATTGCCGCAAATAAAGCACATGACTTTCACGGGAATCTGGAGGGTTACGCTGATGCTTTCCAATTACAAGGATTCAGTTTACCTGAGCACAGGCGAGCCGGACTTCGATACGCCGCCCAACGTAATAAAAGCAGCAGAGGATGCCATGAAGAACGGAAAAACTCATTACGTAGATCCATCCGGCCTAAAGGAGCTGCGCGAGGAGATAAGCAAAAAGTTGAAGAGAGATAACTCGATTGAGGCATCTCCCGATCAAGTGATAGTGACCGTTGGTGCAGAGGAGGCCCTGGCCACGGTGTTTCAGGCCTTCGTTAGCGTTGGAGATAAGGTCACCGTCCTCACTCCAGCCTACTCTCTTTACCTTGATTTGATTCAGATGCGGGGAGCGAGGCTGAGCGCGGTTAACCTCATAGATGAAGGTGATCGCTTCAGGGTTGACTTGGAGAAGCTGAAGGAGAGCATAACCGGATCAAAGGTCATAATCCTCAACAACCCCTCTAACCCAACGGGCTACGTGATGAATGATGAGGAGATAAGGGCAATCGTTGACTTGGCAGTAGAGCACGGAACTATAATAGTATCTGATGAGATATACGAGAAGATGAACTACAGCGGAAAGAGGCTTTTGAGCCCAGCGTCTATAGCGCCAGAGAACACCATAACCATCAACGGTTTTAGCAAGGCATATGCCATGACCGGATGGAGGATCGGTTACTTGGCAGCTCCTAAGGAGGTAATGGAAGCCCTAAAGATAGTTCATCATACGAACGTGATAAGCGCTTCATCGATTTCGCAGTACGCGGCACTTGAGGCGCTTAGGGGTCCTCAAGACAGCGTTAAGAAAATGGTGTCCGAGTACGCTAGGCGCATGGAACTACTTTACGGTGGATTAAAGAGGTTACCAAACGTGAGGGTCGCAAAGCCAGAAGGGGCCATATACGCCTTTCCTGATTTCTCGTTTTATGGAAAAGATGATGATGAGTTCTCCGTGAGGCTCGCTAGAGCAACCCACGTGGCGACGGTTCCTGGCAGTACTTTTGGAGAAGCGGGCAGGGGACACCTAAGGTTTACTTTCGCGGCATCCCCAGAATCCATCAGAACGGCGCTTTCAAGGATAGAGGAATTTCTTTCATCTAAATCCGATGCGTACTGAGTTTTAATTCGGAGCAAGGCAAAAAAGCGCCGCACGGACCTTAACCCATGAGCATAACGATATCAGTTAAATTGCTCGAGATTCACGCGGAGAAGCTAGTTGAGGGAGACCTGGTAAAGGTACAGATGCAGACGCAGCTCAACGCCCCAAGCGGGCCTGTTGAAAGAAGAAGCCCTACCATGTCAGTTATACCGTTCGCTTTCAGCGTGAACTTTGTGCCGGCAAGCGGCACCCTTACTTTTCACGGCCAGATAGTCCTGTCAGGGGGCCAGGAGGACTTGGATAAGATCTCGAAGGACCTTGATGACAAGAAACCGTATCTACCAGCGCTCCAGGTTGCGTTGAATCACAGCATAGCAACTTCCATATTGGTGTGCAGGGAGCTGGGCTTGCCCTTCCCGCTTGGGATACCCCAGCTGAACCAGAGGAACGATGAGGAAAAACAGGAGCCGCAGCAACTTCCATCGGCAATGACCATGTGATGTCGAGCTTTGGCCTCGATTCCCTGCGCTTTCCAGTACGATCTTATTTCATCCTTTATTTTGGCAATTGCCTCTTTTGCTGCTGGGTTATTCTCGTCGAACAGGTGCCGGAACCTGGCCTGAAGTCTGAGGTATTCCTCGACCGGGACGAACTTTGGGATCATCGTATGGATCACCTTTCCATCGACGTACTTCTTTAGTGGCCACACACCGGTGTCAACAGCAAGTTGGGCGACCTTTATCGAAAGAGAGGGATCAAACCCCATTCCCGTAGGGCATGAAGCGTATCCTATAAACATCTTTGGCCCCTTCCTGCGCGCCGCCTCTTCAACTTTTTGCATCAAGTCCAAGGGATGCGAGGGCGAAATCGTGGCTAAGTAAGCCGGATTATGAGCCTTCCATATCTCGAAGAGGTTTTTCTTGCGCTTCTCGGTTCCCACTGGGTTGAGCCTTCCAATTGGAGAGGTGGTTGTGCTCGAGCCATAGGGTGATGCGCCGCTCTGCTGAAATCCGGTATTCCCGTAGGCCTCGTTGTCATAGCAGAGATAATAAAAATCGAGATCTCTGTCCATTGCTGCCGACGTAGCCTGAAGCCCTATGTCATAGGCGCCCCCATCACCGGTCAAGACCAATATCTTTATTCCTTCATCCCTCGCTTTTCCTTGACTTATTAGCGAGTCCAGCGCATCCCGTATTCCCTGAGCGCCGGCCGGAGCGGACGCGAAGGCCGTGTACAGCCATCCAGACTTTAAGTTTGAATAGGGATACGTCTGAAGTAGGGTCATGCAGCCGGCCGCGTTGACGATAAAGGTTTTAGGGCCGAGAACCTTCAACATTAGCCTTATCATGACCTGAGCCCCGCAGCCAGGACACATCGAAGACCCTGGATGCAAGTACTCTTCGAGAGGCGTTTCACGGATGGTCTTTATAGAGAGATCACCTGCCAACGACACCACCTCTTAATGCTATGCTTCTCTGCTTATCTAAAATCCTTTGATCCCTATCTGTCCAAAGCATGACTGGTCCACGGCGCGTTAGGTCGGGGCTGATCAGCTCTCTTATCATGAATTCGAATTCCTCTATAGTTGGCTCCTTGCCTCCCAAGCCCCCTATGAAGGAGGCAATGCGAGGAGCATCTGGCGCCCCGTAAAGCGAGCTCGCTATCTCGGCATGAAGGGCGCCTCCGAAACCAGGGGAGATGTCTTGATCGAAGACAGCTGCTCCTCTCTTTCCAGCCAATGCGCTTAAGAGATCATCTCTTGGGAAGGGTCTCAAGACCCATGGCCTTATCAAGCCTACTTTAATTCCCTTTTCCCTAATGAATTTTATCGCCTTTCTGGCCATTGTGGCAAAGGAGCTCGTCATGACGATGACGTAATCTGCGTCGTCTGCCATGTATTCGTCAATCAAAGCGCGCTTTATGCCAAAGTCCTTCTCGTAATCGCTTATGGCCTTTTTTAGCTCATCAAGGGCGCTGATCTGGGCCAGGTGCATTTGGTACTTGAAGTATGAGTAAACGGAGGGGTCGAGCACTGTTGGACCCATGGACGGCATGTTGCCAGCGGAAATTGCTGGAATTGGATAAGGCGGAAGAAAGTCTCCTAACTCATCAGGTATCATGACCTTTTCTCTTGTGAATGATAAGTAAAATCCATCTATGTTGACCATTGACGGAAGCATTACCTTGCGACTCTCGGACACGCGGTATGCTATCAGCACGGAGTCAAGGGCTTCCTGGCATGTTTCCGCGTAGAACTGGAGGAAGCCAGAGTCTCTTGCAGCCAACGCATCGTTGTGATCTGGTAAAAGGGTAAGTGGCGCGGCCAGTCCTCTTGAGACATTCGCAAGCACGAAAGGAGCGCGCCACCCCGAAACGTTGTAGAGCATTTCGAAGGCATAAAGGAGGCCTTGTGAAGAGGTGGCTGTGAAGGTACGCGCGCCTGCGAGCGCCGCAGCGCCAGCCGCAGTTATCATGGAGTGCTCGGATTCCATCTTGGTTATCCTCGCCCTTATGAGCCCGTTGGCAGCCCATTCAGAGAGCTTTTCAACTATCTCGGTCTGTGGGGTTATGGGATATATGGGAACATAATCGACTTGCGCTAGCCGAGCTCCCCAAGCTATCGCTTCATTTCCTGTTATCAGGTCAAGCAATCGGTTGCACCTCCGTTTCAGGGAACTCTTGAATGGCGCCAAAGGGACAGACGCTTCTACATATCATGCACCCTTTGCAATTGTCGTATGATATGGAAGGTATGTGCTTTTCGTCAAGGGTTATAACTGATTCGGGGCAAGCAACGTAGCATAGGAAACATGCCTTGCACTTCTCGGGCACTATGACTGGCCTTTTCACTCTCCACGAGCCGGTCTTTCTCATAACAGAAGTGCCGCTTGCTTTTATGATTGGGTTGCTCAATTCCCAGGGCTCTGGGCTTAGTTCCAAAATAGATGCAGAAGACTTTTCTTCGGGCCAAGGCTTGGGTAAGGGCTTGCTCTTTACCTCGTAAAATAAGTCCTCAGCTAAAGCCTGTTCCACTTCAAGTAACGACCTAGGTACCCTTATCTCCTTCTCTATGGCGGTTTTGATGTTGCTTACATCTAGTTCGGCTATGATGGCTGCGGCTGCGGCTGCGGCAGCAATGCTCAGCGCAAAGACACCAAGCCTGGAGATAGGTGACGTCAGGTCGACACAGAGCATTCCGTTTTCATCCTTTTTTGAATTTGCAATCACGATTCCCGAAAGGTGGGCCTGTGAACTCACGCCTCTGTCGACCAAGACCGTTATGTCTGCGTTTGCGGACCCCCTCTCCTCTATGTCGAGAGCCGAAGCGCGGACATAAGAGTAAACGGGCGCTCCCCTGCGCTCCGCGCCATAGAGGGGAAGGGCCTGAACGTTATAGCCATGTATGAAAAGCGCCCTTCCAAGAACCCTCGCTGCGGTCTTGATCCCCTGCCCCCCTCTTCCGAAGAAAGCTACAGTTACTTGTCCATTCCGAGGGTCTAAGTTTACCATATGTATTTAGCGCGTTGGCGTTTAAGGCGTAAGCGTGAAAAAAAGTAAGGGAGCTAATAAGGTAGGTTGGCGAAGAACGAATCTGCCCTCTTTCTCCAAGACCAGAAGCCGTCAAAGCTGCTTGGATAGGCCGAATAGATGTCCATGGCAGTCTTTACGTCAGACGCCATCTGCCTGAGCTTTAATAGAATGCTTGGCCTCTTCAATCCTCTCATCATGATTTCGACCTCCTTTCTTAGGTTTATGTTGACTTCTCCTGTGACAGCAGCTTGTGTTACGGTCTTCTCGTCCATTATACCGGATGACATGCCGAAGTTTATGTCATCGTTACTTAACTTGATGAGGAAGCGCCTGAAAACGTCAAGCCCTGCCTGCTTGACGCCGTACTCCTTCATGTATGTGACGTTGTAGTTCCAGAGCTCGTTTATGCTTGGAAGATCAGCCTGACTTAGAGCGTCGGCCACAGCTTCAGCGGCAAACTTAGCGCTTAGCATGCCGCTACCTATGCCACCACCTGTAACTGGATTGACGGTGGCAGCAGCGTCGCCTGCTAGCACTATACCGTTCCCTACCATGGTGGCAAATGGCCTCCTGGTTGGAACCGTGTCACCGCTTCCAGCCACGATCTTGCCCTCATATTTTCCCTTGATCCAGTTTTCAGTAGCGATCTTGGGATTAGGGTACTTACCTATCATCGTTACCCCAAGGCCAACGTTAGAGAGGTTTCCCTCGGGAAACAGCCATATGTACCCGCCAGGGGACGTGTTCTGATCAAAGATTAACCTTAGGTAGCCGTGTTCTATTGCTGGTTTCATATCTTCCATTATTATCCTGTAAGCGGCGACTGCGTCTTTCTTCTCAACTACTTTTTCAATCCCCCACTCGTCTGGCAGGGTCCCTCTTAACCTGGTTTTGTTGCCGGACGCGTCCAAAACGACCCTCGCGGTTATCTCGTCACTTCCCTTTACACCAATGACGCGCCCATCCCTTATGATAGGGGCATCTACGTGAAAGTTTTCCATGAACTTTGCACCAGCGCTTTCCGCCTCATCCACAAGCGCTGAACCCAACCCAACCCTGTCCACCGTGTATCCGTATCCTTGTATGCGGAAGGCTGTCTTTCCATCAGGGGAGATAAGGTCTGCGCCCAGGATCCTTTCCCGTATAACGGTTGATGGAAGCGTGACGCCCGCTTTTTTCAGGTCTTCCTCTCCTATGGCATCTCCGCAGGCCTTGTCTCCGATCCTACTTTTAGGTTTGGCGTCGAGCAGGAGCACTTTGAAACCTTGGCTCGCTAGCTTTCTTGCAGCCACCGCTCCTGTTGTGGCCGCCCCGACCACGATAACGTCGTAATCCAATTTTTAATAAACAAAAAGGCTGCCCCTTAAGTCTTTTTAGCGTTTTGCAGTTTGTTTTGCGAAAGCCTTGAACCGAGGGTAAGCCGTTTAAGTCATATCAGGCCCGTAATTGGAATGTATTACACGGGAAAAGGCGATAATGGTCAGACGTCGTTTGGACCTGGAAAGCTCCCCAAAGGCGAGCAGATATTTGAGCTGATCGGCGGAATCGACGAGCTTAACTCGGTTGTGGGCTTGACCTTAATACACGTTCCGCTGGAGCCTGTTCGGGAAAAATTACTTTCAATACAGAACGACCTCTTCGTAATGGGCGCAGATCTATATTACGCTTTCGAGGGTGGTGAGAAGAAAGTCAGCTTCAACGAAAGTAAAGTCAGGGAACTTGAAAGCGCCATAGATGACATGGCAAAGGCCCTTCCACCTTTGGCATCGTTCGTAATTCCTGGGGGAAGTGAGGCGGCCGCTTACCTCCACGTGGCGAGGGCGGTGTGCAGAAGGGTTGAGCGCGAAGCGGTGAGGGCATCTTCTGCGCACGGCATTAACCCCGAGATATTGCGCTATCTAAACAGGCTTTCCTCGTACTTTTTCGTTGCTGCGCTCTATTGCAATGCCAAACTAGGCGTCAAGGAAAAGTCGCCTAAGTATTCACGAAGTATGGGCATCTTCTCCATCGTATACATCGCCGTTAACTGCGTCATTAATTTCTTTGGCAAGGAAGTGGTCTTTTACTTCAACAACGACTTTTTTTACCCCTGGCAGGGCCGATACCTTATCCTTTATTTGCAAAGCTATGGCATATGCAAACTGCGCTGGACAAAACGGGGTGGTCAGGTGAAACCTTACCTTGACGTCGTTATCGCTACTTATGTCTACCTCGTCCACCAGGTTCATTTCAACGATCCCGACTTGGACCTCGGGATCCACAACATCTTCGATGCTCTTAAGGACATCTTCCTCTGTTATCAACTCTACATTTTAAATGTAGACCTCAGAAGAAAAAAATTTTGGATTGTTGTTGCAATGGTTATTGTACAGGTGACGAACCCTATTACTTCATGATCTGTCTACCGTAGAAGGCGCAGCGATCTTTCTCCTATTAAGTGATCTACCAGCTCTAACGGAAGCGTTTTTCCGGTTCATTGACACGGCTGCTTTAACATGCGATATATGAGAGAAGTACTCCAGCGTGCTATCCGCGGAGGCGCGATCATCCCCGGCTGCTTTATCCACGTTTCAGGGGCATGGTCGCATCTGGGCGACAAGCCTGCACGTTTCCAGTTGGGAGTTTATCACATTTTTCTAAAGGGTCCGTCTATCTCATTAAGCGAACTTCCGCCCCTTACCTTTCTGCGGTATTAAGTCATTCATGGCATACCAACAAGTGGGATAAAGCTGAAATAGCCACGCAGGGCTTGCTTATGGCCATCATAATACCGACGTATCCGGGGGCTAGCTACGTGCTTTACGCGAAGATTATCGTGACCATTGGCTTGTTGGTTGGATTTGTTTACGTCGTCAAAAAGATAAGGTCGGTGCCAAAGACTTGAAGGGCCCAATTTAGCTGTCGTTAGACGTTAGATCCGAGTTTTCCTTGTTTTTGAGAACTTTTACCAAGCTTAAGGTTAAAAGGCGTCCCGCGCGACTATGAATTATGGATGATGAGTTAAGCATGTACCTGTCTAGGGTTGGTCTTACGTTTCCTGGCCTCGAAACGACCATCGATTCCTCTGATTACGTTTTGTTCGGCGTTCCATTTGACTCCAGTTCTTCGGCGTTTCCGGGTTCTCGCTATGGCCCTAAGGCGATAAGGGATGTGATACAGGGAATGGAGCTGTGGTCTGAGTACTTCGGCGTGGACCTTGAGGAAATGCGCGTTTACGATGCTGGAGACTTGGCTGTTAGTCATGGCGACGCGGCGGCAACCGCGAACACGCTTAAGCGCGCCGTCCAGAAGATTACCTCGCTCGGCAAGATCCCAATAATGATAGGAGGAGAGCACACGTTCACGCCCTTTGCGGCCCTAGCGGCTGGAGCTGACTCTCTTATAGTGCTCGACGCGCACGCTGATTGCAGAAAGGACTACCTTGGAAATCCCCTATCTCACGCGTGCGCCACGAGAATATGGGTGGATTCTGGAGGTAAGCGCACCTTTCAGATAGGAATTAGGGCTACTTCTAGAGAAGAGCGCGATTACTGTAAAGAAAAAGGGATAATCCAGTTCTCTCCCTTTCAGCTTCAATCCGATTCCTTTATGAAATCGTTGACCGACTTTGTGAGGAAGTCGCGTTCTCTTTACCTATCAATTGATATGGATGCCTTTGATCCGAGCTATGCTCCGGGAGTTGGTACTCCTGAACCCTTTGGTATCTCTCCTATTGATGTGCTGAGGATCTTTGAAGCGATATCGGGCGCAAATCTGGTTGGTTTTGACGTAATGGAGCTTTGTCCACTCCGTGATCCCTCATATTCTAGCTCGGCACTGGCAGCCAAGCTGATCATGGAACTTTACGCGTCAAAGAAGGCGCGTTTGACCCGGTCGGGAGGGGGAGTTTGATCGCATTGCGCACTAAGCCACTGGCAGTAATAACAGCGATTGCTTTTTGTCACGTAACGTGCGTTATCCTCGACGCCCTGTTGGTCAGTTTAATAAAAACCCGTCCGCCGCAACGCGGGCATTTGAACTTAGATATGAGAAGTCCTGATGCCTTCCAATCCTCGTCCGTCAAGATGTAGCCGCACTTTATGCACTGATAAACTGGGTATTGAGACTCTGACATAGGATAAATCAGAAACCCTTATTAAGGCTTTCATGTAAGTATACTGGGCTTGAACAGCAATATGGACGAGGGTTCTAAGATAATAGGTGCCTCCGACGAAATAGGAATCTGGGAAGACCTTCTTAAGGAACAACAAAAAATCGAAGTACGCGTTGAGAAGAGCAAGTACAAAAAAGAAATCACGGTTGTCAGCGGGTTTACTGACCCCGCTGAAGCGAAGCGGATTGCTAGTCTTCTCAAGACTAAACTGGCATGTGGCGGTACTTATAAGAACGATGAGATAACTCTCCAGGGTAATCACGCGAACAGGGTTAAGGAAATACTTGTTGCTGAGGGATATCAGGAATCGAACATTGTTGTAACGCCTTAAAAATTATATTTTAAAATTTTTTGTTAGCAGATATTCACTGCGTTTTCTCTTCCCCTTCCTCTTCATCGCCTAGGCCGGTTATATTGAGTCTAGAAAGCATTTCCTTGTACCTGTTCCTGACGGTTACTTCCGTTACCTGAGCGGCCATGGCAATCTCCTTCTGCGTGCGGCGGGTCTTAGTTAAGAGGCTCGCAATGTAGATTCCCGCTGCGGCCAAGCCTGCTGGGTCCTTGCCCGCTGTTATCCCGCTCTCCTGAGCCTTCTTTATAACCTCGGCCGCTTTCTTTTGTGTCTCCGCACTTAGATGCAGGGGACTGGCTATTTTGGCCACGTAATCAACTGCATCTGGGACTGGGACGCTAACGCTGTTTTCCCTTAAGAGCAGCCTGTAGCAACGCGCTACATCTTTCCTGCTGGCCTGCGTATAGCTGCTTATCTCGTCAAGGGAGACCGGGTTGCGAAGCTTCCTGCATGCGGCGTAGATCGCTGCCGCTATTACTGACTCTATACTCCTTCCTCTTACCATTCCACTGGTAGCTGCCCTGTTATAGATGACGGCTGCCTCATTTCTTATTGAAGTTGGAAGCCCAAGCTGAGAGACGATTCTGTCAAGCTCGTTGAGTGCCTGTATAAGGTTTCTGTCATGACTACCCTGAAGTCTCGAACGCACCTGCCACTTTCTTATCCTCTGAAGCTCGATTCTTTTCTTGACTCCCATTTTCCCTCCGAGGTTATATATGTCCTTGGTATCAATGGTAGTTGATAGCTGCGCTGCTCCTATGCCGGGAATAGTAGGTTCACCAACTCTGCTCCTCTGATCCCTCTCTTCTTTTGTGAACGCCCTCCACTCTTGACCGCTGTCCATCGCCTTATCGCTTATGACGGTTCCACAGTCGGCGCATATGGTTTCTCCTCTCTCAGGGTCAAATATTATGTTTGTGCTACCGCATACGGGGCAAACCGCGTTTTTTACCTTAATCCTAGATCCTAGTTCCTCATCGCGATCTTCCATTGAGAACACCAACTAAAGATTTATATACGTGATATTTAAGCATTTCTATTTTGGGCCTGGTTCTATATTCATGATACTTAACGAGAAGGGTCAAGTTAACCCTTTAAGTCCAGTAGGTTATTTCCCGGCTTGAGCAGCATCGCCCATTTGCTTCCCCTGACCGAGTTTTTCCTGCTGGCCGTGGCGTATGCCCTTTTCATTCTTTCATCGCTTATTCTCGTATTACCTAAGAAGGTGCGTTACGATTCAGGTACCGATTATAAGCCGGTAACCCTATTGATACCTGTGTATAATGAGGGAAAAGTGGCCGCTCGCTCTATTGAGTCAGTCTCAGAGCTGAATTATCCCAAGGAACTCATCGAAGTATTAGTGCTTGATGACAGTGATGACCCAGAATCCGCGAAGTGCGTTGAAGAAGCGGTGGCGCAGCTGGTCGCTAGAGGATATAGGGCGTCCGTAGAAAGGAGAAAAAATAGGGTTGGTGGTAAGGCCGGCTTTCTAAGGGAAATCCACACGAAGCTGAGGACGCCTTACGCGTTCCTATTGGACTCTGACTTCAGGCTGAATCCCGACGCTTTGTCCAGCGCCGTCTGGGCATGTGAAAGCACGGGGGCGTCTTACTGTCAGCTGGCTTGGTCGCTTGAAGGCAGTGGCCCGGTGGCGAAGCTTCAGCAGTCCATGCTTGAATATCACTTGAAGGAGGAGCAAGAGAGAGCTGTTTCACGGGGATTGCCCGTTAAGATAAACGGTAGTTGCGTTCTCATAAATAACAGAGATCTTTCCGATGTTGGGGGATGGAGCGCAGGTACCGTGACGGAAGATCTCGACCTCACCGTGAGATTCGCGCTTTCCGGGAAAAAAGGGACTTATTTACCTCTCGTAGGGGGTACAGGGCTTGCCACGCCGAGCTTTTCCTTGTTATTTAAGCAAATAAAGCGTTGGGTGATCGGCAATGCCCAGTGCATGCTGCGCTACGGAGGTAATGTGCTCAAAGCGGGGAAGAAAATTGACTCGATTATTTCCTTTTCATATTTGTTCAATTACTTTTTTTCAATCTCTTATATGCTTATACTTGCTGCAGTTCTAATTAACTTGGCCACAAAGGGAAACTCATGGTTTTACTTCTTCTCATTGTTGCCTGCTGTTCTTCTTCTTGCTGTATCGATATCTAAGAAGTACTTTTACTCCTATCTTACTTCTTTTGCGTACTCAACGTTCATTGCAGTCTTCTTCGTAGAGGGCTTATTTAGGAAGCGGTACGGTTTTGTGCGTACGAAAAAAGTCAGGGAGCAGTCCGACGCGCTGGGAAAAACCCTTGTTACGATTTTTGCGCTTGGCTTCTTGGCTGCGTTTGCCCTTGCTCTTGTTTTATCGAAGTTTTGCGATGCGGCCTTGCTGTTGGCGTACGCAATTTCCTTTCTTTTTGTTGCTGCTTTTTGGTAGCGGTCGACTTCCATCCCATATCTGGCATATTGAATGCAGCTCAACATGACGATTACGTATGGAGCGCCGGAGAATGGCTTAATCACCAGCGCGCAAAGTACACAAATTCTGCTGAAGCCGAATGCATAACCGCTCCAGCGTAAAAATTTCTGTTTACTTGTCTTAACGGATCGCTGGACCCGCACGGATTTGTCATTCTTTTTTGAGTAGATCCTCTCGTAAATGGCTCCCATCATCAACGGGAGGAGAACGGTTATGTCTCCCTCGACGGTCTCATGCTTGGCCTTCTCGTTTACCTTGCCCCAGGATATGGCTTCTCTGAGCCTGGCTCCAGAAAGCGATCCATCCCATTCAGGTGCGGTTGTTATGTACACCGCGAAGTTAAGTCCCTCCTTGAACTGGTTCCACCATATGGTATGGTGCTTGGATATCCCTCCTCCCAGTATCAGAGCACCGGTCTTCTTGTGCGTGAAGACGATATCAGAGAGCTCCTGTTCATCCAGAAACAGGTTGAGCTTCAAGTCCTTATGGGTTTGCCAAAACGCCCAAAGCTGGTACCCAAAGGCGCCATCGAATGGGCCAGGCACGTATATGGGGATCTTATTCTTATAGGCTTGATATACTATGGAGTTTTCTCTCTCTACCTCGTTGGAAAGCTTTTCGCCGACTTTCCATATCAGTTCCCTTGTGGAAAGCTCCTTCTTTTCCTCATATATAGATGAGAAAATGGGCTGGAGTCTTTTCTCGAGTATTATCCCGTAGCTTTCGTTGGGAACGAAGACGTTGCCGAGCCTATTTATGCCTTTTTTCCTTAGCTTAACATCATCTGCAAGGAAGTCTCCGTGATAGTAATCTTCCCATGTTCTAGCTATGTCATGGTCAAGAGTGCCACATGTGGTTATGACGGCGTCTACGAGCTTATCCCTGATCATGCCGGCGATAACTCCCCTTACTCCTGTAGCTATTATGTCAGCTGGGAACGAGAGGAATGTGAAGCATTCGTCATCCGTCATCATATCCTCTAGGATGTTAGTTGCTACCGCTAGCTTTCTGGCTGTGAACCCTCCAGCATTTTCAAATGCCTTCATAATGTCATTGGTGGTCATCTGTGGGCTAATCCTGATGTCGCGTACTGGTTTCATAAAAACAGTGCTTGCACGCAATATAACCTTATTCTCTCTGGCTTTCATCGCGAGAGATCTAATGCATTAGGGCGAGAAGGCAAAAGGTGATATACTTTAACTTATGGGTGTTTCAGAGATGCTCAGGAGCCCGAAACCGCGACCTAAACGCGCTCGCAAATGCCAACTCAACCAGGGACGCCA
>ERZ1669247.100-NODE-100-length-39553-cov-14.534306_pt1 | contig 39553 bp, 30 predicted proteins | sample MGYA00579297_ERZ1669247 | MGnify/ENA primary metagenome ERZ1669247 (study PRJEB41166, sample SAMN08046056) | hot springs metagenome | biome: hot spring; feature: acid hot spring; material: thermophilic sediment; isolation source: thermophilic sediment from acid...
CTGAAATTGATGTATATTTCAAAGAAGATTGATCTTTTAGAGCATTCTTCAATATTAATTGATTCCATCATTAAAAATAATGATCTTGTGGATATTATTTTGCATCATAATGTAAAAAAATTAAACTTTTCAAATTATAAATTATTATTTTTTAATAATTTATCCTAAATAAATATATATTTATTTGATGAAAAATTAGACAAATTTTTTATTTATGAAAATCTTAATCAGTTTTAATGTATTTGATTATAAACATAATCGAAAACCGCCGGGCCCGTTTTCTTTTTGTCGCGTGGTGTTATTTTTATTTTATTAAAATTTTTGTATTTAAATTTTAGATTCTTTAGTCTTATTAGAAATCCTTTCAGAAAAATTGATTTTTTATAATTTTTAATTATTCTAAGATTACTTAATACATTAACATTTCAATCAATTTTCAAGATGAGTAAAAATTAACTAAGATTTCTTTTTAAACATATGGAAGATTTAAAAATTTAAAAAAAGTTTTTAAAATAAAGAATAGAAATAAAAATATTTATTACATTATGAGGAGTATTTAATGCAATGGTGAAGGTTCAATTTCATTATCATAAAAAAATTATCACTACCAAAAAATTTTTCTTTTCCCGTATTTACGATTATAAAATTTTAAAATCAATTTACCTTATTAACTTTATTAAAAAAAATAAAAAATTGAATAATGATTTAAATCATTAAGAAGATGGACCAAGTGTAAGATAATAGTATAGAGTATCTCCACCACCATTTATCATTGGATTTTCTTCATATTGTACTCCAAGCAGGTTTGGTGCATAATACCAGAATGCATTCTGTTGTTCTGTATAAACGTAGAGATTAAGATTAACTGCAATTACTTCTGCTTCATCAAAGTACATCAATGATTGTGTTACATTTACTGTACTATCAGCCTTGAAAATAAGATTCGTCATGTTCTGCCATTCCTGTGCTTCTTGAGTCCAGCCTGCATTCATCAGATTTGTATAATTCCATCCATTAGATAATGAATAAGTTCCTCCCTGTAAGTACATAGCATTTACATAATCTGAAGGATATGGATAGTCTGGAGCCCATCCAAGCAAGTATATTGGCATAGGATCCATATTTGCTGCTGAATAAGCAATTGTTGATGCGAATGGCTGGTAAACAGGTGTTGCATGGATGTTAGGATCAATTGCAGAGAGATTTGCAGCCCACATTCCTGCCGCTGCAAAGTCCACAGGATCTCCCGCATATATTACAATTGGGAATGATACAGATTCATTATATACACCAGATTCTTCCATCAAGTGCTTTGCCAATGTCAGGTTATATTGAGGTATTGTTGCACCGTGCTCCTGTAGCCATGTTGCGTTTACATATCCTGGCATGCCCTTTGGAATTATTCCAACATAGTGGAATGCAAAGTCAGCATGGTAAATCACATTACCAACAAGGTTGTTTATGTAGTTTGTGTAATTGAAAGCGTCAGCAAATGCAGCCCTTACATATGGGTTTGTGAAATAATTGTAAGGTATGCTATATTGGGATCCATATGCACCGTGCATCATTGTTTCATTTATGTTCCAGTTAAAGTTGAAGAAGAATACGCTCAATGTTGGGAATGTATAAATGCTCTGTTTCCCTTCAGATTGCAATTTTGCAACAGTGGGGTAATCAGAAGTAGGTAGGCCAGTAGTTATTTGTGAAAGCCCACTTTCCATCATTAACAATGCAGTTTCAGGATCTTTTACCCATTGTATATATACTTTGTATTTAGGCGTAGCATTGTATCCAGGATATCCAGGAATTGGAACGTAATTTGGATTAGGTGCTAACACTATAGATTGACCAGAAAGGTATGTCTCTATCATGTAAGGACCTGAGCCCATAGCGTTATACCTTACGTAATTATTATAATTCTGTTCGTTACCCTGTGAAGAATATGCTTGGAATCCAGAAGGTGTGAAAGAGATACCTGCACCATGCTCAACTAACCAGTTCCAATCCACTATAGATCCGATCAAAGTATTTGCAATATAATCAAGAAATGCTGGATCAGGTTTTATTAGATGGAATGTTACACTCTGAGTAGCATTACTATATGTTATTGCCTTAGTTATATTTTGATAAGTGTTTGTTGCTACCAATGCACCAGATGAATTGAAATAATAACCACCATAGGGCAAAAGATCTTGTCCAAGGATCCATCCTGGAGTACCGGGAGATCCTAGCTCGAAAATGAGTGCTCTTACGTAGCTTACATAAGCATCCCATGCTGTTACAGGGTCCCCATTTGCAAATTTAAGGCCAGATCTCAAATAGAATGTATAATTCAAACCATTTGGAGAAATTCCACCATTCGATATGGTTGGAACCTCTTTGGCAATAGTTGGAACAAATTGGCTTGTACTTGATCCATTATATGCAATCATTGTTTCATATACGTTTGCTATTATCTCAGCTCCAACAGTTTCATAATCTATATCTGGATCGAATGAATATGGACCGGATGGAACTACTTCTGCCACATTTATTACTCCAGATGTTGTTACAGTGCTTGTGGGTTTAAATATACCAGCCGTTTGTGATGGTGCAGCAACATATACTGTTAAAAACTCAGATTGAACGCGGTAGTTTGAGCTCAATACTTTATTATAATAATTTACTGGAAGATATTGTATTGATGTAACATTATTTATTACAATATTTTTCACAAAAGGTGTATCATTGTAAGTAACAATTGTTATATTAACAGCATAAAAACCACTCTTGGTGTATATATGATTGAAAATGGCACTAAGGTATGTCCCTGAACTTGTATTATAAAGTGCTGGTGTAACATTTACAGGTGTTCCGTCTCCATAGTTTATTACATAATATCCAATTGTCCAGTTTGATGCTGTTGGTGGTTGTAAATAAGAAACCTCAAAAATTGCATTTGTATTCAAAGAAAATATTGGTGCGTTTGGATTTACTGTTTTATTAAATGCAAATGTTGGCTGTGCTACTTCACTTGCCAATGCCGGGCTAAGTGTCTGAGGTGAAACTGTAATCAACCAAAGATTGTTCAAATTGTTCGAATATCCATTTGGTCCTGTTGCATTTGCAAATACCAGATATTTTCCAGGTTCATTGTATGTGTGGTTTACTATTAATCCGGATCCTGTTGTACCATCACCAAAGTTCCATAAAACAGATGTTACATTTCCCTTTACATTTGCTACAAACTGTACAGAGGATCCTACAGTTGTGAGCTGTGTAGAAGGTGTAACTGAAACTAGTGTTGGCGCAATAGGTGTTGTTGTTTTAGATGGCTTGTACAAAAGTACTGCGGCTGCCGCTATGATAATCACTATTACCACTATCACTGCTACTATGGCATATAAATTTCTTTTATTCATAAATTCACCAATATTGTTCATGCTATTTCCAATATAAAAATATTTTTGATATAATTTTTATTATTATACCGTTATTTTTAAAATTTTTTTAAAAAAATTGAAATTAATTGTAAAATTTTATTGTTAATTTTGTATCTTTTGGATATAATTTTATTTATTAAATTAATAAGTTTAATTTTTGATTTTAAAAAAATATTTAAAAATAATTATTATTCAATTAAATTTTTATGGTCAGATTATTAAAACATTATATTTGGAAATTCTTCTTTTTAGGCCCTTCCCAATTAATTCGTCCAGGCCATCTATGAATACTGTTACCATCTTTTCCTCAATGAAAGACCTAACTTTACAGTTATTGTTAAGGCAGACAAATTCAATGTGTATGAAAAAGGCATGGTTATTTATCAAATTTTTAAAGAATTCCTTAGCATTTGTGCCAAAAATAGGTATTTTTTTATCTATTTCATTTATATTTATCAATTTTTTATCATTTCCTTCATCAATAATGAATTCTATGTAATCTAAAGATGGTCCTAAATTTCTTACTAATCCTTTCATATTTTTTCCTGAATAATCAAAAGTTATTTCAATTTCAACAATTCTAATATTTAAATTAAAATCCTGAATGAATTTTAAAATGCTTTCAGAATTTCCTATTTTTTCCACTCTGTAGCTATTAATACCTAAAACATCTACATGGCTATTGTAAAATTTCAACAGATTAGATATTATGCTTTGCTCATTTTCAAGGTTGTATAGAATTTTGTAATACATTCTTCCATCCTTGGCTATGAAAAATGGAATGTGGTATACATTTTCCCAATTATAAACACGATTATTTTTTATCCTATCTATTAGATCCTTATTAGTTTTTGTAATGTCTGGATAACTTAACCAGAAAAAGAATTTGTTCTCATTGAATTTTATATTATTTTTTAAAGATTTTAATTTTATTTCAGGATAATCAGGAGAATCTCTCTTTATTATCATATATAAATCCATAGATTCAGCATTGTAATACAATATCCCAGAATCTATTAATTCATTCAATTCGGGCAGAATACTAATATCTTTTGAAAGTATCATCTCCTTCTTGAAAAATTCCATACTTATTCGTTCAAATTCAATATTTTTATTTTCTTCATGAATAAAGTTTAATTTTTTTAGCTTTGATATTGCAATTTTTCCTCCTGAATTGATTATTTTATTCAAAACTTCTAATACATCTGGCAAAAATCTCTCTTCATAAATCCATTTAACTTTGCAAACTCCATTTTCGCATACAGATTCATAGTAAGATGAAAATGCTATTCTTTCAGTTATTTCATTAAAAGCATTCAATAATGGCCCAGAAGGAATCTTTAAATTTTTAATTATTTCTGGAAGATTTAAAACATAATATTCTCCATCATATTTAATTATAAATTCATTTTCAGTAGGTTCTAGAGAAATCCTTCTTTGAATCCCCCTCATACTAGGGCCTTCATAGGGCATATGAATTTCTATTTCATAAAATTGTTCATTTACGGTGCCATAATTAAAAATTTCACAGAAATTTTCCGCATCCGATATTTTTTCTATTCTAAAAGAATCCATTCCAAAAATTTCTTCAAATACCTTTTGCATTTTTATTAAATGCTCAGTAACTTCGCTTTCAGCTTTTTCATCGTATTGATATAAATAATAGGCTCGTCCCCCTTTATTTAAAACTAGAGGAAAAATCATACCATTTTTTATTGATCTTAAATCCTTTCCATTTAATAATTCCTTTATTTTTTCATTGCCCTTTGTTACACCTGTAAAACTTAGCCAGTATAAATCACCTTTTTTGTTAAATTTAATACCTATGTCTTTGCCTTTTAGAAGGACATTTGAATAACCTGGATCTCCTTCAGATATGGAAAAATAATGTTCTCCTTTGTTGAAATCATAATAAAGAGCTTTATTTTCTAATATATATCCAAAGTTCTTTAAACCTATACTTATGTCTATAGAAAATATTACCTGTTTCTGAAAGAATTCTTTATTAATGCAACAATCTTCCGTGCAAGTAATTCTAAAATTTTCCATAATTAAACCTCATTTTTTGATATTAATCAGTTATTCATCTATGACTTTATAAACTTTTTTTAAATATAGAATTTTAGCTTGAAAAGTTTTAATAATACAAAACAATAATTTTTTTGATGGAGATCAATATAGAAAATTTGGAAAACATATTAAAAAATGAGAAATCAAATGTATTAATATTCACTGGTTTAGAAGGCATTGGAAAAACATTTAAAATAAAGAAAATTTTATCTCAGGATAAATCAGTAGTGAAATATATAAATTACGAAAAGGGTGAGGATAATCAGAAAAAGTTGTTGGAATCATTGGATTTAATCGATTCTGTTAGAAAATATATATCCTTAGCTAATGCAATCTCTCCAAGGGAGGCAAATAAAAATTCAGAAATGATATACTATTTAATAATGGCAAAGATGGAAGAATTAAAAAATTTTGACAATCTTTATTTTGTATTGGACAACATGGAAAATATGGATAAAGAAAACATTGATCTATTTTTTTACATAGCATCCAATTTTCTAAAGGATAAAGTAAAAGCGAGAATAATTGGAATATACAACAATAACAAAAGAAATTATGATCTTGAGAATTTAATTAATGTATTGAAAACAACAGGTGCATTGGAAATTTTATTGCTGCCATATTCACCTGAGGAAGTTCAAAGGATCATTTCCGAAATTGGTTATGATTTACCTGAACCTGTAACATTCCTAATTTATGGTATATCAAAGAATAATTTTAATGAATTTTTTAAATTCATTCGAATCTTGGAAAATAGGAATTACATTATAGAAAAAACTTTTAACAGATCATTATCATCAAAAACATTTGATGAAATCAGGGAAATTTTATCTAGTCAGAAAGAAAATATTTTAGAAATAATGACAAAGGAGGAGAAAATAATTTTGCTTTATTTATATATATTAAATGAAAATATAGAATCAATGACTCTTTTAAATCTGACGGGTATGGATACACAAAAATTTTTATTATCATATGAAAATTTAATTAGGAAAAATGTAATTTACGAAATAAATGATCATGTATATTTAAAAGATAAAGATTTGATTGTGAATTTGGAAAAAGTGTTCGATAAACATGAGATCAGGGATATTAGATCAAAAATTGCAATGTACTTTGAAGAAAAAAATGATGCATTCAATGCCGGAATCAATTATTATTATGCAGAAAATTTCGAAATTGCATATAAATATCTTTCAAATGCGGGGAAGGAATTCTATAAATCTGGAGATTTTTATAATGCTCTGAAAGCACTGACTTTGGCATCATCAATTAAAACTGAAGATAATGATGTTATCCAATATACAATAGAAATTTTAAAACTTTATGAGGATTTTGAAGGCATAATAAATTTAACAAAAAAAATCCTTGAAAGGGATCCTGAAAATGTTGATAACATAATAAATTATGCTGAAGCCCTTTTCAAAATAAATGATCTTGAAAATTCGAAAAAATATTATGATCTGGCGTTCATCAAAGCAAAGAATAAAATTCAGAAAGCTAGAGCTAGCCTGGGAATAGGTACATATTTTTTCGGAATTGAAAATTATGAAATGAGTGAAAAAATACTCAACGATACAGTTGAAATTTCAAGGGAAGCTTCAGATCCAGTATCTGAAGAAATTGCATTAAGATATTTGGGTCATATAATGTTTGATAGGGGAGAATTTTCAAAAGCGTTCAATTTATACAAAGGATCTAAAATCATTTGTGAAAATATAAACAATAATTATGATTTGGCCGCAGCATACATAAACATGGGCAATGCATTATCCGTTGAAAATATTATAAAAGGGAAATATTATTATTCCAAAGCAAGGGAAATTGCAGAAAAGTTTTGGATTCCAAATTTCATTAGAATATTATCTTTAAATTTTGGAATAATAAATGTATTTGAAGGCAATATAAAAGAATCTATAGACTTAATGAAAAGGGCCATCGGTCTTTCAATTGCAGACAAGAACTATAGAACGGCTTTGCATGCAATAATAAACTTATTTATTTCATTGGTAATGACAGGCAGTATTGATGATGCTGAAAATTTCATAAATATAGGTGAAAATATTTCGAATAGAAAAGAATTATATTTTGAAAAAATAGAAATTCAAATTCTAAAAAATCTGATACTCAAGATTAAGGGAATTGATGGAAACTGGCTTGATGATTTTGAAAAACTTAAGGATTCAGAAATTAAGATTTATTCAGACTTTGCTGATTTATTCCATCCATTGTATTATTTTTATTCAGGTGATCTGGAGAATGCAATTGAATTATATTATAATTATATTGAAGAAAAATTGAATAATCCTACAACAAATGATTTAATTGATTTGATAGATTTCTCCCAAATGCTTGCATTTAAAAAATATTTTGAAAATGGCCTAGATGATGAGTTCTTGAAAATTATTTCAGTATTCGATAGAATAGAATACATAGATGAAATGAAATTCATAAAATGGAATCTAGATATTTTGAAATCCATGGTCTTAGCTGAAAAAAAGGATCAAAGATCGATTTCCATATTCAAAGAAAATATAAAAAATTTTGATGAACAGGAAATAAACTATCTTTCCGCCAAGTTAAAAATTATCTCAGGTCTGTATTTTTATAAGAATTTTAATGATAAATCAATTTTGGATGAGGGAAAAATAAAATTGGAATCATTGAACTTAAAAGGAGCAGAAAAGGCTTTAGCAAAAGCATTTAAATTCTAATTTCTCAATATTTTATGATCCCTGGGTTCAATACATTATTTTCATCAAAATTTTTTTTCAATGATCTTATTATTTTCATTGTATTCCCCTTGTAGAAAATGAACTCATCGCTTAAATATGTGCCAATACCATGGTGATGTGAAATTGATCCTCCATGCTCAAGAATAGAATTTATTACGTTTCTTCTTAATTCTTTCAGAACTTCTTCTTTATTATTCTTGGAATAGAAGAGGAATGTAAAGTATAAAGCTGTTCCTGAGACATATTCATGTGATGCATGGCACATTATTATTCCTCTAGAATTCAATTCAATTATTTTTTCATTGAATGATGAAATAACATTTTTGTAAAGCAAGTACGCTGAGGACCAGGGTGTGGAAGTTTCTATAGTTTCGGCAATTATACCATGCTTTAACAATTCATTGTACATATATGGCCTGTCATACCTTGTTTTTTTCCAAAGCTTTGCCGGCGTTGAACCTAAACCTATTCCACCATGCAAGTTTACTTTTTTGTCATCCATCACTATAAGAATAGATCCTTTGTCAAGAACATTCCTTGATTTTAAATAGGATTTAAATAATTTTGTAAGTATATTATCCTCTATTGCAAGCATGGATAGATATGTTTCTGTTTCATCGGATAGCCTTGAAACCATAGGAGAATTTCCTTGTGTGAACTCATCCCTGATTGCATTCAGGCCTTCTTCAAAGTTTCTGAACATGTATGATTTAAAAAATAACTTTTCAGGTATTTTATGCACCTTTAACCATGCTCTTGTTATTATTCCGTAAGATCCTTCGCTTCCAACAGCAATGTCAGAAATTCTAAAAAATGCTGATTCAGCAGGTACTTTATGATCTATATAAATTCCAGATGGATTTATTAATTTAACACCCAGAACCATGTCCTTTATTTTTCCATACCTGTTTGATTCCTGACCGGCTGCATTTGTGGCTATCCATCCACCCAGAGTTGAATACTCAAAAGATTCAGGAAAATTACCCAGTGTTAAATTGAATCTTTTTAAATTTTCTTCCAGATCCGGGCCTTTTATTCCTGCACCCGCTTCAAGGATCATTGAATCAATGTCAAGATCAAAATAATCCAAATTCCTTGTATCTATGCTAATGGAATATCTTTTTTTGCCTGAAGGCAGAATACCTCCAGTTACAGATGTACCACCACCGAATGTAATGAATTCTGTATCTGTTAATTTATTGAAAAGACATGGTATTTCATCCTCTTTTGGATAAACTACTGCATCAACAATTCTAAAATCCCTTTTTTCTATCAATCTTGCATATTCAATTGATCCCTTGCCTATTGAATGGTAGAATCTTTCCTTTGCATCGAATGATATTCTTTCCAAGGGCAAACATTGAAGAAGCTTTTCCTTAAGTTTTTCATCAATGCCCAGATTGTTTAATGTGTAATAACCATCCCATTCTATGTTGCTTTTTTCCACATTCAGCATTTTGAATATATAATCATAAAGGGCTTCATTTGTCTTGAACAACTTTTTTTCATCGCCCCAAAGTGAATAAATTTTATTTTCCATTTTTTTCATCTCTTTTAAAGATCATTATTAAAAAAATAATTAATGATGCATACCCAAAGATGGAAATTCCAAGCGGTAAAATTGTCTGGCCTGACATTTCATAAAGGAATGCGAATATTGTAATTAAAGCAATAAAAATGATTGAAGCAGCAATTGAATAAACTAATTTTTTCTTTATGTACAATCCATATTCAAAAAATTGTGAGATGGGCATTATTGGTGATGTTACAAGAAGGCTTACCAAAAAAAGATCTATTGAATTGATAACCATGTCTGTTATATAGATCACGTAATTGGCTAAAATAATAGCTATCATTGCTATTATAATACCGGAAACAAAAGAATATTTTTTAAAAAAGGATCCAGAAATTGCAAATAGAAGAGTGCCGATTAGAATGCCTGAAAACAATGGTAAAAGGAGCCTTGAATCTCCTATTAAATAGATCAAGTTCATTGAATAGGAAGATGTTAAAGTAACAAATAATGAGAAAATGGGAATTGATATAAATTTCAAAACGCTGTTTATTCTATTTTTCATGTGAACCACCATATACAATTAGCATTACAATGCCTATTATGATCAATAATAAAAAGAACCATGGTTCGTAATAAAATGGTACGATTATTTTATCAGTATTCAGATAGGTAGAGAAACCAAGCTCCGATAATGTGGAATTGGAATATCCTGTCCTATTATAGGGCAATGATGAATAATTGAATTGAGGTACAAAGGGAAACATATAAGAGAAATTCAAGGTAATATTTTCTGGCCTTAGAGAGAGATCAAGGTTACTGGGCAAATTTTTTTCAAGATCAATATTAATAGGTGGCCTAGCAACGTTTCCATTAGCGTATGGTATAAAATTAAACATGTCCAAGGGTAAATTTGAATCGCTCACGAATTTATTCAAGGCTGGTATATTCCAATTATAGTCTATAAAAGCCAGTATGGATGTATGTGTCATCAACGTATTTGATACATAATCTTCTTTTGCATACGGTGAAATTACTATTAGGGGTAATCTCATTCCTAGCTGAACACCATCCAATTTTGGGGGGGAGACATGATCAAAATATCCTCCTGGGTCATCGTATGTTATAAAAATTGCCGTTGAATTCCATACAGGGCTCAATTCTATTTTATTTATTAAATAAGCAAGCCATATTTCACCTTTTTCAACATTTTCCGGAGCCGCCTGGCTGTATCCATTGCTGTTCTGTGAAAAAACGTAGCTCACGGAGGGCAAAGTGCCATTGTACGATTCATTTATAAGATCAGACCAATTTTTTAAATGGTATGAATAACTATTCCAATCATAAAGATATTTCTGCATATCATCAAAATTATTCGTGTTTTTATTACCAACATAAATATTCCAAGATATTCCATAATGTGAAAGTTCTCCAAATATGGTTTCGTTGATGGAGAATGATGGCGGAGGGCCATAATCATTTATCACTGGAGTGAAGCCTGCAATATAATATAATGTATTTGGCGCACTTTCAGATAGCTGAGGCGCAAAATAGTTGTCTGCAATTGAATATTCACTTGCTATGGACCATTCAAGGCCAAGCTGATATGATGTAAAATAGGTCATTGATTGAATTCCACTACCATTTATAAAATTGTTCATTTTACCATTATCCCAGTCAATATGGTAAGCTGTATATCCCTCAATGGGATCTATTGTTGAATATTCACCATTTTTAACAGGCTTTAATTCTTTTAAATAGGGTGTGTTGATCAATCCATTAGGAATTACCATATTCTTAATTATTGTTCTGTTCCATGAATAATTGTCCATGGGATAAAGTCCAAAGAAATTATCAAATGTGTGATTTTCAAAAAGGATTGTAATAACATGCTTTATGGGCGTTTTTGTATTGTTAGAATTTTGAGCGTATGCCAAGGGTGAAAATAGAATGATGATCAAAATTATGGAAATTATTATTGCAGTTATTTTGTGCATATTTTTAGAATTGGAAATTAATATTTAAATGTTGCACAATTATTAATCTTTTTTAATAGATTTTAAAATTTAATTTGTCAAAAGGATAGAAAATTATTAATAAAGAAATTTTAAAGATGTAAAAAAATATGTTAGATATTAACACATTAAAAGAAATTGGAATTGAAAGTTACGCATTAGTAAGAAAGGATGGTTTATTATCTGATAGTATACTTCCTGATTATATTGATAAAGAAACATTTTTAATAATGGCCGCAACTACTTTTATGGGTGCCGTAAGCGCATACAATGAATTACATTTGAAGGGCCCTGAAACTGTTCTCTTAAAGGGTTTGGAAAGGTATATTGTTTTACTACAGAAAGATACTAAGCAATAGAATTCAATTATGAGGAAGTTGTGAAAGCTTTTCTTGAAAAAATAAAATTAAAAATTTATTTTTTTATTGCTAGAGCGATCAAAGACCATACTATGACAATGGCCACATTCACCGCAAGCGCAATTAGGCCAATAAACAATGGACCGAATTCAGTTGTAATTAGAGTGGTTGTCCAAGTGCTGAATTTGTTTGCAATCTCCATGAGATAAATTCCAAGGCCTATACCTACAAGAAGGCCAGTCATGAGGGAATATTTGCTCAGTTTATTTGTCATAAGACCGAGGAATACGGACGGCAATGTTTGAAGTATTAAAATACCACCCAAAAGTTGCAATTGCACGGAATAGGTCAATGGGAAAAGGAAAACAAAACCCAATGCTATGAACGTGAATATCACAGTTGAGTATTTTGCTACCTTTGTTTCAGTTGTAGGCTTAATTTTCGGAGCTATTTCCTTAATAATATTCCTTGTTAGAAGGTTTCCCTGGGCTATGGCCATTATTGCTGCAGGAACAAGGCCACCAATGAATATGCCAAGGAATGCCAATCCGGCAAGCCAGTCAGGTAGTGTGAATATGATTAACCCAGGCACAACATATGTCCCCCTTGAAGTTGCCGGAAAAGAAGTCAGAAAGGAAATTGCTGAATGGTTAGCATAAACGAGAATTCCAAAAAGTGCAAGGAATGCAAGACCCACACCATATAAGGGCAGAAGTGATTGGCTCAACCTCAGAGACTTCCTATCCTTTGAACTTAATGATCCTGTCACAGCATGAGGATAAAGGTAAAGGGCAAGTGCGCTCATTAGGAAAAGGCTCCAGTAAGCATTCACCTGCAACGGAAGCAGATGCGAATACTTAACAGGTAATGATGAAAATGCTGCATGGAAATTTCCAGCAATTGCAACAATTACAATAACTAGTGCAACAGTTGTTAGGATCAGTATATCCTTGAATATTGCAGTCAATGTCGCACCTCTCAAACCACTAGTATAAGTGAATATTGCCAGGATTATGAATGAAAGTATTAACGCAATATCTGAAACCATGGTTAAGTTAGATATTCCATAAAGCATAACTGTAAGCACAGAAAGCATACCAACTATCTGGAGAGCTATGTAAGGTAGCTCTGCAACTATACCGACGACAGCAACAAGAATAGCAAGGTTTCTGCTGTTGAAATTATCCTTTACAAAATCTGCTGCAGTTACGTAGCCCTTTTCCTTTGACACTTTCCATAATTTTGGCATGGCCCACATAGCTATTCCAAATGCTACTGAAACATATGGTACTGCATAGAAGAATATTGCACCCACACTGAAAACTGAAGAAGGTATTGCAATAAAGGTGTATGCTGTATACAAATCTGCACCCACTAGAAACCAAACAACGAAAGCCCCGAATCTTCTCCCGCCTAGGGACCATTCATCCAGTTTTGTTAAATCACCTTTTCTCCACCTTCTTGCATAGAATCCTAGAAAAATAAACACAGCGAAGAGAGCTACAAAAACAGTTATACCTGCTAAACCAAGCATTTCTAATCGCCCCCGTACTTATGCCATATCAGGCCAGCGCCAAGGAACAACCCAGCTGATAAAAACAGCCAAACTATTTGGTACCAGTAGAAAAATGGTGTTCCACCCAGTTCGGGCTGCACTCTGTTGTATGTTGGTATCAAAATCAATGCAATAAATGGAATAGCAGTCATTATTCCAGATATCACTTTTATTTTATTGCTTACTTTTTCGGGCATAAAACATCCCTAACTAAATACTTATACTTTTTATTATTTAAATGTATTCAAGAATTTAATTAATTTTATTATAAATAATATATATTATATATATAATGAACACTGCAAGTGAAGCTGCAAAGCTGGCTATCCATGGAAATCTTAATCCAAATATGGTAGGCAAGCCTCCTATGAGTGGACCTAGAACGCTTCCCAGGCCAATTGACGTTTCAAACAAACCAGTTTTAGATCCCACATTCCTTTGAAATGATTTCACGATATTAAAAAGAACGTTGTAATAGATCAAACCTTCTCCGAAATATATACCTGAAAGTGAAATTATCTGAACAATAAAACTAAAATTGTATGCAGTGAAAAAGAAGAGTAATTGAAGCAAAAATCCTAAAATCAATACATGTTTTTTCATTTTATAAAAAAATAATCCTGAAAATAAAAATGCTATGATCATGAATATTCCAGATACTGTCATGATGATTCCAGTGTAATATGCATTTAAATTTGCCTCCAAACCAAAGGCTGGATAAAAAGATAATACTACGGATGAATTGAAGCCATATATAAAAATTGGAATCAGGATTTCAAAAAATAGGTTTACTTCATAATTTTTTCTCTCTTCCAGAATGGCATAATTTTTAACAGGCAATAGATAGGATACAATCGAGCCCGCAATTGAAACTGAAAAGATTAACAATATAGCAATGGCAAAATCTTTGATGAATAATGCCCCTATGTATGGCGCCAAGGATGCGGCCACGCTCCAGGATAGGGTATATACCATGACAGAGTGCTCTATCCTCTTTTCATGAGCGAATTGAGAGAAAGCCTCTATTGACGGCCATACCATGGCCATGCCTATAGCCTCGCCACCTCTTATGAAAATAAAAAATAGCGGATTTTTAATTATTAAATAGAGAAGAATTACAATTGCATACAGTAAAAGACCGATATAAATCATTCTTTTATGACCAAATTTTTCAGAAATTTTACCAAAGTATCCTGCGAGCAAAATGTAAACGAGGCCATAGGCCATGCCCATTAAACCAAGAATAAAAAAATTTGCACCTAAATCCTTAGCCTGTATTGGAACGATGAATCTAATCATTGAAAGAGGGAATTGTGATAATGTGGAAATTAAAAATAACAATACAATCTTACTATTTTTCATTTATTTCCGTTAAATATAATTTACATAATAAATTTTTTTGATTTATTTTGGAAAATGATTTATATGATTGCTATTATAAGAGAATGTAAAGAGATGATAACAATGGCAGACCTGGATTTTGATAAATTGTCTGCGCAAGATGTGTTAAAAAATTTAGAGGTAGATCCAAATAAAGGCCTTTCACAAAATGAAGCATTGGAAAGGGCTAAAAAGTATGGCTACAATGAAATCATAGAGAAAAAGGAGAGTTCTGCAAAAAAGTTGGCTAAGAAATTCTACGGTTTGACACCATTTATGCTGGAAATTACAATGGTCTTTTCTTACATTATACACAGTTATCTTGATGCATATATCATAGCAGGACTCCTTGTTGTAAATGCAATAATTGGTTTCACTCAGGAGGAAAGAGCATCAAAGGCAGTTGAGCTATTAAGAAAAAAATTGCAGGTAAACGCGAAAGTCCTCAGGGATGGGAATTGGAAATCAATCCCTGCAAGGGAGCTCGTGCCAGGAGATATTGTAAGAATCAGAGCAGGAGATTTCGTTCCCGCAGATTTGAAAATAATTTCAAATTCCGAGCTGGAAATTGATCAATCTGCATTGACCGGTGAATCATTGCCTGTTGTGAAAAAATACAATGATGTTCTATTCTCAGGTTCAATTGTGAGGAAGAATGAAGCAACTACAGTTGTAGTGAAAACAGGTAAGAACACCTATTTTGGCAAAACAACTGAACTTGTCCAGCTAGCAAGGCCAAAATTGCACATGGAACAAATTACCACAAGGATAGTTGATTATCTTCTTCTTATAGTGATCGTTCTCATTGCAGCCATGTTCATTGTTACTTATATCCATGGAATGAACATAATAGATGTTATCCCCCTGGCCTTAGTTCTCATTGTTTTTGCTGTTCCTGTAGCCCTACCCGCAATGTTTACGGTTAGCATGGCCGTTGGCTCATTGGAAATAGCCAAAAAAGGTGCATTAATAACAAGGCTCAGTGCAATCGAAGATGCAGCATCCATGGATACCATATGCGCAGATAAAACTGGTACATTGACCATGAATAAATTATCCATTACAAAACTAATGCCTTTAAATGGCTGTTCAGAAGACGAACTTGCAATTTATGGATCACTTGCATCAGAGGAGGCAAATCAGGACCCCATAGATATAGCATTCATAAATTATGCAAGATCTAAAAATTTAAAATTTTCAGATTTCAGGGTCAAGCAATTTTTCCCTTTCGATCCTTCAACTAGGAGGACTGAATCTATAGTTGAAAAGGATGGGAAAGAAATAAGGATAGCAAAGGGAGCAGTGAATGTAATAGCTGAATTATGCAAACAGGAAATATCTGATGAAATAAAAAAGACAATGGAGGATTTTGCATCAAAGGGATATAGAACACTGGCAGTTTCAGTATCTTCTGGAAATGAATGCAAGTTCTGCGGTCTTGTTGCACTATACGATTTGCCTAGACCTGATACACCCAAGCTCATTTCAGAATTGCGTGATCTAGGTGTTTCGGTAAAAATGCTCACTGGTGATGCAGAACCAATAGCCAAGGAAATTGCGAAGGAGATTGGCTTGGGCAATAGGATAGTACGAACCTCTGACATTAAGAATTTAAAAAATCAGAGCCCTGTGGAAGCAGCAAATCTGGCGGAACAGAGCGATGGATTTGCTGAAATATACCCTGAGGATAAATACATAATAGTGAAGAGTCTTCAGGCAAAAAACCATATTGTTGGAATGACAGGTGATGGCATAAACGATGCACCTGCATTGAAGCAGGCCGAGGTAGGAATAGCGGTGAGCAATGCTACAGATGTTGCTAAGGGTGCAGCAAGTGTTGTTCTAACTTCCGAAGGCCTTTCAAATATCGTAGATCTTGTTAAAACAGGAAGGACAATATACCAGAGGATAGTCACCTGGGTCTTGAATAAAATAATAAAAACGTTCGAGATCGCTGTTTTCGTTGCCCTTGCATTCCTTATTACTGGCTATTATGTTCTATCAGCATTAGATATTGTTCTATTCCTTTTCCTCATTGATTTCGTAACAATCTCACTTTCAACTGATAATGAAAGAGGCTCAAAATCTCCAGAAAAATGGAATGTATCAAAATTAGTCAAGTTCAGCATATCAATGGGTATGTTCACAACAATAGAATTGTTCATTCTATTATACATTGGTTTGCATTATCTTGATATATCATCTAACATACATTTGATGCATACTTTCTTTTTCACAGAAATGATGTTTTTCGGTCTCCTTACGCCCATAGTTGTGCGTGAGAGGGATCACTTCTGGAAATCCAAGCCTGGTAGAACATTAACAATTTCAATTCTAGCAGACATGATCATTGTATCATTGCTTTCAACATTCGGGTTAGGCCTATTGCATCCTGTGACTATAAATGATTTCATTGTAATAATAATATATGCAATCCTTGTTGGTCTCCTTCTGAATGACAATGTAAAATTGCTGCTTGAGAAACTTGGATTATCCAGATAATTTTTTTATTTTTTTTAAGCAAAGTATATATTAGGAAAATGTATGCGTGTGTAAATGAAAAATTACAGGGATGCAGTTCTCTTTGTATTCATGAGCCTGTTCTGGTCAATTAACTACCCTTTGGTCAAGATAGCGGTATTATATGAAAACGAGTACTATTTACTATTCTTCAGAATTTTATTTGCTTTGATACTTTCATTAATTCTATTTCCTAAATCATTAAAAGTGGGAAAGTCATTTAAAACACATTTAAAATTCCTGGTCATAGCTCTGCTCAATATTGTTGGTTTTATGGAATTCTGGTTCATAGGCGAAATGAGTGAAAGTGCATCCATATCTTCAATAATAATATACACATACCCTGTTTTTGTTGTTCTCCTATCAATACCCTTATTAAATGAAAAGGTAAAAAAATTAAACCTTTCAGGATCGTTTATTGGCCTTGCAGGTATTGTTTTAATATTCTTCCAGGAAATGCAAATAAAATCAATTTATGGTCTCATATTCCTATTTTTAGGATCTTTGTCATGGTCATTTGGAACAATATTTTATAAAAAATACATGAATGAGATTGAACCGGTTAAAGTAAATACAATGCAATTTGTTTATGCTTTGCCAATCACTTTTATTATAGCTTTAATTTCAGGGCCATTAATAATAGGTAATCTTAACATTGAATATTTGAGCATAACGGCATACATGGGTATGCTTGGTACTTCTATGGCCTATTTCATTTATTTGCATTTATTTAGGAAATACAACGTATCCGAAATTTCATCATACCTATTCATTGTTCCTGCATTTTCAGTGATCATTAGTGCAATATTTCTAAAAGAAATCTTGACAGGATTGAATTTGATTGGTTTCATTTTACTTATAATAGGCATATATTTATCCCAGAGAAAATGATCAAAATGTTAAATCTTTGCCATTTTTTATAATCTTGACATTTTCAAAATTCTGCAAAAACCAGTCTGGATTCTCGGTATGTACTGGTATAATTAGGTCCGGATCCATTATATCTATTGCATGGATCAAATCATCCTTAGATGCATGACCTGATGCATGAAGACCCTTTTCAAACCTGATTTCATTGTTTTCAATTTTTATTCCATGGACCTTAAAATTGAAGAATTTTATCCATTCAAGCAACCTTTCAAAGCTGAATATATCCTCCTCGCCGAATGCTTCACTTGATGAATAAATATAGTCTCCTCCATTAGGCATGATATCGAGCAATTTTGGCATATCATAGAAAGAAAAGCACAAAATATAATTAGAAGGATCATTTTTTATGTCATTCGGGTAGATGTATTCACCTCCATATTTATCATAAATGATAGATTGCCATTTATTTTCTTTGAGAGAATATTCAGAATAAATTTTTAAGTTTTTCATCATTTCTGTTTTGTTTAAAGCATCCAGAGCATCTAAATAATAGGCATCTTTTGTAGTAATAACAAGGGACCTGCCAGTTTTTTCCGCAATTTTCTTAAATGTTTCCAGCCTTTCAAAATTTCTTGGAGAAAAATCTGAAATTACCAGATCATTAGATTCATTTATGATGGAAAATGAATTTTCATAAACAATTTCCTCTGAAACATTTGTATCATCAGCCCTGCCTATCCTCGTACCTTCTGTAATTAGAATTCTGGCATTTTTAGCATTTTTGAAAAAATCCATCGATCCATCTTTCCTTTTTCCATGGAATCTTAGATCACCAGTATATGCTATTTCAAAATCCGCTTTTATCAGGAATGAAGTTGCTCCAGGAATAGAATGATCCACAATGAATGGTTTGAATTCAAAATGTAGATTATGGTTTTTAAAATCATCTATTTCAGCCATATTTTCATTTTCCTTTGAAGTTAAATTCACCGAGCTTAGAAAATTTATAGATTCATCATTTAAACTATCAGTCACGAACATTTTTCTTTTTATGATATTTTTTGAAGCCTTGAGTAGAAAACCATCCTTTATTCTTTCCTTTGAATAAGGTATCTCATTTCCCAAATGAGCGGATGAAGTATCCCGTATTGATTTCAGAATTACAAGAGTTTCTGGTGAACCCAGAATAGGTATATCATTCCTTAATAAAGAAACATTCCCAGCATGGTCAAGATGAGCATGGCTTATAAGAACCATTTTTACAGGTATTTTATCACTTTTTAAGATTTCTGAAGATAAATCATCAGGTATTAGATCGTCCCTGTAAATATTCAATTTTGGTATTAAACCAAGCCGCCAGAGATCGTATATACCCCTTGAAGGTCTTTCTGTGATGAATTCTTCGTAATATTTTCCGTATGAGGAAAAATTCATACCAAAATCCAAGAAAATTCCCTCATTATTTTCTTCAATGTAAATTTTGTTTCCACCTATCGTTCCATGACCATCAAATATTGTTATTTTCATTTAATCAATCATGGCAATTTAAGTTTTTAATTTTTTTTACTGCCCTTTGGATATGAAACAAGAATTTAAATGGCCATTGCTGTATAATCTAAGTCCTATAATTTATATGCAAGTGCTAATAAAAGTCAAAAATAACGCCAATTTCGCTACTTCGAATAATTTGAATGCTTGCAAATATATTACAAAAAACATTTCCAATTAATTGAAAAGGGATACTAAAATATATAATTTATCAATTATAATAAATGAGCCATTTTATTTATTTGGTTTTATTATTTATATCAATGTATCACCAGTACCAAATTTATTTCCAAGTAATTTTGAAAGATAAGAAAAACATCTGTTTTCAAAAACTGGAAAGAATATTGAAAGGAAGAAACTATTTATTATTATTTCAATACATCTATATGCGCATTTGATTCTGATTACTTGTGGAATTGGAAGGGTTATTTTATAATATCATTGAAAAATCACACTAGCCCATTTATAACAAATTTAAAAATCATATTCTTTCCAGATAGATGTTTTGAAATTGAAAGGTATGTTCATGAAATATATCTTTGTTTTTTTTTGCAACATTGAATTGATTAAGCAAAAAGATAGTTTCATATTTTATCCACGTTTATGACAAAAAAATTTTTCAATTTACATACTTTTAACATCAATTTCTATAGCCTTTAAGGATAAGGATATATGAATAATTACAAATATTGCACCAAAGAACATTGAAACAAGTGAAAAGATCATTGATAAGAGCATAATATCCTGGAGCTGAAAATTTAATAGGAAGGAAATTAATATTGAAATGCTTGATACGATGGCGAAAAATACTGCAAAATACATTGATAGCAATGCATTTTTTAAAATTTTTGCCATCAATAATAGTGTGTTCATCTGTTTTTTGTATGAATCCTTAACTTTCTCATTTTCAATTTTATTCAATAATAAATCTTTGTGCATGTCCCTGATTCTATTCAAAACGCTTGAATACCTTTCATTTATGCCCAGAATAAGTAAAGCAAGACCAGTGATCATGACCATTGGAACGAATGCATCATTCATGAGGTTTAAGATATTGAGCACAATAGGTAATTTACATATGATTATTAAATTTTTTTAATAGTTTATTTTTTAATCAATTTTAAAAATTTTATAAATTATTTTAAAATTTTAAAAAATATTTTATAATTTTATGAAAACAATTTTCAAATTCTTTTTATAACAAAAAATATTTTACAATTATGGATTGCAGGATGTTCTTGTACCTTGGAAAAAACGAGAATGTTTCAAAATATTTTGAATCATTAAAATTGTCTGCAGGCAAGGATGTTTTCAGCAACAATAAGAAACACGGAGATGGTTACGGGTTTGTTATTTTAAATAAAAATTCAGAATTTTTTATGAGAAAATCGAATCCCATATATGATGAAAATTCTTTCATGGATTATCTAAAGGGCAGAATGGCAATACTGGCACATGCAAGGCTTGCATCGGAAACGGAGCAGAGGAGGGGTTGGATAGATGATCATCCATTCAGGATATTCAAGGAAAATGAGACTTTTTACATTGCCCATAACGGATTTGTAGACAAAAAGAAAATAGCTGAAAAATTTGGTATTAATACTAAGAATCTTACTGATACGGAAACATTTGCCTATGCAATTCAGAGCATGAAGGGCAATGTAATCCAGAACATAGAAGAATTGATTGAAATTCTCCACGAACGAGAACTATTAGATACATTGAATTTGCTATGCCTAGGATATGATTATGATGGTAAAATAAAATTATGCTATTATTCAGATTTTAATGATCCCAGGGAAAATTATCTTTCTTTGATAGAATATAAAAATGATGATTTCATTTCTGTTATGTCTTCAACTGTTGCATATTACCTGAATTTAGTTGATTTAAATTTAAATCCACTTCATGAAAAGGTAATAAAGGTTGAAAAAAATAAATTGAAAAAAATGGAGGCATATCTATGGTAATATTCCATGGAATAATAACACCCATGATCACGCCCGTAAAAAATAACGAAATTGATTTTCCTGCATTGGAAAAATTGCTAAATTACCTTGAAAAGATAAAAGTAGAGGGCATATTTCCAGGATCTTCCACAGGAGCATTCACCTTATTCTCCTTTGAAAAGCATAAAAGGATTTTGGAATTTTCAAAGGAGAATTATAAAAGTAATGGAACGTTTCTTGCTGGCATAAGCAGAAATAATCTTGAAGAAACAATTTCAATGGGTAAATTCGCTGAGAACATTGGCTCAGATGGTGTTGTGATCATTACACCATATTATTTAAAATATGATGATTCATCGCTGTATAATTATTATTCAAAGATTGCAAAATCAATTGATATTCCCATATTCCTTTACAATAATCCAGAATTGTCATGCAATTCCATCAGCGCTGAAATAATGGAAAAGCTGATGACTGAATTTTCAAATATCCTTGGCATAAAGGATAGTTCAGGTGATATGAAAAAATTCAATCTATATTTGAGCCATTTGCCAAAGGGAAGATACATTTTTCAAGGCAAGGATGAACTTTTATATGAATCATTGATTCTTGGTGCTTCAGGAGGTGTTTGTGGTACATCCAATTTCTCAAGCATTGTTCATGATATATATTTAAGAAGGGATCTTGAATTGCATAAAAAATTTTTACATGTGATTGAAATTTTAAGGAATTTTAAAAATAACGTTTCATACAATTATATTTTCAGGAAAAAAGTACTGGATGAGAAGAATCCTGAAAATTATTCCATGGAACCTTTCAATGATCTTAATGAAAAGGAAGAAACTTTATTGGATAATTTAATTGAAAAACTAAAAGAATATGAACATTAATGCATTAAAGAAAAATATGAAAATTGGTTTTATAGTAAATCCAATCGCTGGCATGGGAGGAAGTGTAGGATTAAAGGGCACTGATAATCTTTATAATGAGGCAATAAAATTGGGAGCTAAGCCTGTTGCACCTTCAAGGGCCATGGAATTTCTTCAAAATTCAATCAATTTTTTAAAAGATCATTTAATAATTACCTGCGGAAATGAAATGGGTGAAAATATAATAAAAGAAATTAAACTAGTAAATTATCAAATAGTGCATGAGCCAAAATTAAATACAACAAGGGAAGATACCATAGAATGCGCAAAAAGTATGAAAAATGCGGACATAATTATTTTCGTTGGTGGTGATGGTACAGCTAGGGATATTCTAAATGCAGTTGACAGAAAAAATCCCATATTAGGTATACCAAGTGGTGTTAAGATGTACTCCGCTGTTTTTGCATCTTCACCAAAATCTGGATCTGAAATATTGAAGCTATTTTTATCAGGAAAGGCACTTGTTCAGGAAAGGGAAGTCATGGATATAGATGAAGATCTTTACAGGCAGAATAAGCTTTCAATAAAATTGTTCGGCTATGCACTAGTTCCATACGTGCCTGAATATGTACAGAATAGTAAAGCTGAAATATATTCCACAGAAGAGGAGGAGGACAAGCAGGGAATAGCTGAATTCTTCATAGATAACATGGAAAGGGATGTTCTTTACCTTCTGGGTCCTGGAACAACCGTGAAAAAAATTAATGAAATCCTGAATGTTGAATCAACACTTTTGGGATTTGATGCCTTGTATAATGGCCAAATAATTATGAAGGATCTGAATGAAAAGATGATCCTAAACCTAATGGAAAAGTATGAAAAGGTAAAAATTGTTTTAACACCCATAGGTAATCAAGGTTTCATCATCGGTAGGGGTAATTTACAGCTCACAGAAAAAGTTCTTGAAAAATTTACAAAAGATGATTTGATAATCTTAGCTACACCATTGAAGCTCTCTGGAATAAACAACCTCCTTGTTGATTTGAATGAAAAATTGGCAGAGAAATTTGTAAGCTACCATAGGGTGATTTACGGTTATGGAAGAATAAAAATGGTAAAAGTTCTCTCTGCCTAAATTTCCTCGGGATGGTCAATGCCCATTGTTTCCAATAAATCTTCCATGATTGTTTTGAAAGCAAACACAAGACCCAATCTGTTCTCTCTTATTTCATAATTTTCTTTCAACACAGGGCATTCTGTATAAAATATGTTGAATATTGAAGCCAAATCGTATGCATATTTTGCAATTTTATAAGGCTTCAAATTTTCTGATGCATTTTCAATTACATCAGGATAGAGGAGAATTTGCTTTATAAGAGAAATTTCAGCCTTTTCCATTATGTATTCTGATGAGAAGGACCCTGACCATGGCTGTTTTTTCAGGATGCTATTTGCCCTTGCATAGGAATATTGCAAAAATGGTGAAGAATCGCCTTCAAAGTTCAATGCATCATTCCATTTAAAAACGAGCTGCTTTTCATTTTGTATTTTTAGGATGTTGTATCTCACAGCGCTAAACCCAATTTTCTCTGAAAGATCATTCAATTTTTCATCGCTTATATTTCTTCTCTTTAGAATTTCTTCCTTTGCCTTTTCCCTAGACTCTTCAAGAAGATCATCTAAGTAAACAACTCTACCCTTTCTTGTGCTCATTCTTCCCTCTGGGAGGCTGACAAATGAATAGAATACATTTTTTATTTCTATACCATTTTTAATTTTTTTAAGTACATTCTGCAAAAGTTCAGCGTGAGGCTTGTGATCTTCACCAAGGACATTAATTATTAAATCTCCCCTTTCTGATTTCAAAAGATGGTATGCTATGTCCCTTGTAAAATAAAGTGATGTACCATCATTCCTTATTAGAAAGACCTTTTCATTTTTACCATCTTTATCTATCTCAATATAGTACGCACCATTCTCTTCTTTCATTTCACTTCTTAATGAATCAATTACTTTTTTTACCTGGCCTTGAATTATAAGATCCGTTTCCCAGTAAAAGATGTCAAATTCAACATTTATCATTTTTAAAGTTTCCTTTATTCCGTTCAGAACCTTTAATAATATTTCCCTGTTTCTTTTTATTCTTTCCTCATCACCCCTTTCTATATCCATCATTATTTCCTCAATTTTTTTTGATACTTCTTGATCATTTTCAAGGAGTTCATTCGCTTTCTGATAAAAAAGAACTAAAGCATGGTCCTCTTTTTTTTCATTTGTCTCTATTTTTAAATTTTCGACACCGTAAATAAGTATAGCGCTCTGCCTGCCGGCATCATTTACATAGTAATGCGTTTCAACATCATAACCATATTTTTTTAATAATCTTCTTAGTGTATCACCTATTATTGGATTTCTCCCTCTACCCACATGCAATGGCCCAGTTGGATTCGCACTTGTATGTTCCAAAATGACCTTTTTATTTTTTTTAGGAAAATTCAAAGATTCCTTCCCTTTTTCTTTTAATTCCCTTATGAATGAATCAGAAAGTGGAAGGAAATTAACATGAAAATTAAGATAAGCACCTGAAATTTCAATTTTTTTAATAGAGTCTAAATCCAATGAATCAATGATCTGTTTACCTACTTCTATTGGTGACTTTTTCAGTAATTTTAAAAGATCGAACATGGGAAATGCAAAATCGCCCATGCCTTCAGGGGGCGTTTCCAAAGTAACTTTAATATTTATTGAAAATTTATTTTGAATTATTCTTTCAAGTTCCTTTTCTATACTTTTTTTTACATTCGCAAGTTCAAACATATTTTACATTAAGTGCATCCAAGTTAAAAATTATTTTGATCTACAGGGTAATCTGGATCACTTGGATCAAGCTTTTTTGCAATCATGAAATAAGGTCCATATCTGCCTTGCCTAGGCCCAACCCTTTCTATTCTAACAAAATCATTCACATCCAATTTATCCGATGAAATAATGAGTATTTTTAATCCAGCATACCTTATCAGTGCATTTCCATCCATTTTGACTTTTTCAACCTTGAAAACCTTTCCAACTGCCTCTTTCCAAATTTTTCTGATGAGTATTGCTCCAGAAATCATTAGAACAAAAGATAAAACAAAGGGTATCCAAAAATAGATCATATAAATATTGCTTTGTGTATGAGAATTAAATATGGTAATGCTTAGAATAAAATACCATATGACAAGCAATACAATTCCTAAATATACTAAAGTTCTTGCAAGAGATCCTTTTTGCATGGTAAATCAATAATTTCATTATAGAAAAACTTTTTCAGATAAATATTTAAATCAAACTTAAATTATTATGATGATGAGATGTGCATTTGAGGATGAAAATGGCATTTGCCATGGCCTTTATAGGGGATTCAAGTGCATAGGTGAAAGGTGCAAATTCTATGGAAAATTTCCTGTTCCAGAGGGATTGTGCGCCTATTACAGGAACGGTTATTGCAAGAAGCTAGGCACTTTCGATTGCGATGGCAAAAAATTGGATTGCAAATTTTATAGAACTTATTTAGAAAATGAGGATCTAATTTATCTATGATCATTCTGTAACAAGTTTCTTCTTCTGGCTTCTGTAGAGTTCAAGTATTTCTTTTGCTGTTGTTGCCTCATCAGGTTTTTTGTCTGTTCTAATTCTACCTGTGAACCTCGGGAACCTTATTGAGATTCCGGATCCCTTTTCAACAATGTCCATGCAGCAGGTGTGTGATGGGCTTAGAGTTAATTCTGCACCTATAATTTCAAGAACAACATATGGTTCAAACCAGTAGTCTGGTTCAATTTGTGAATTTACCCTTGGATGCTTGTGGTCCATTAAATAATTTTCAAGTATCCTTGGAAACTGGTTCAATTGATCTTCTGTGAATCCAGTTCCAAGCTTGCATACTGTTACGAACATATCATTATCTTCATCGTAGGCAGCCATGAGAAGTGCGCCGTACGTGCCAGTTCTTGATCCATGGCCTGCAAATGCACCAACAATTACCAAATCCAGGGTATCAGAAAGCTCTGCTTGGTAATCCCTCTTGAACTTTATCCAGAGAAATTCCCTCGCCCCTGCCCTGTAAATTGAATCCTCACCTATGCTTTTTGCAACCAGGCCTTCACAACCGCTTTCTATTGCTTTTTCGAAGAATCTTTTTATCTCATCCTTATCATCTGAAACTATTCTTGTTGCTAATTTCACCCTATCAGTTTCTTTAACCAAATTCTCAAGTATTTTCCTCCTTTCAGGATACGGCCTGTTCGTTAAATCTTCACCATTCAAATAAATTATATCAAAAAGGAATAAAACAACAGGAATTTCTTCCATTGCCTTTTCCACATCGTACTTTCTTCCCCTCCTGTGTGACACCGCCTGGAAGGGCAATAGTTCTCCAGTTTCAACATTTACTGGAACACCTTCACCATCGAGTATTGCTTCATTGTTACCTAGAACTTTTGAAATAGATTCTATAATGTCAGGAAATTGGCTTGTTAGATTTTCAAGTCTTCTAGAAAATATGAATTTTTTATCCCTTGTTATGTGGCTCTGAATCCTAAGGCCATCATATTTGTATTCAAATGCGCATTTTCCTCCCATTTTATCTAGAATTTCATCCAGCGTTGGAAGCCTTTCCGCAAGCATTGATCTAACAGGAATTCCAGGGGTTACCTTTATATCCTTTATTTTTTCAATTCCCTTTGAAGCAAGTTCCTTTGCAATGAATCCAAGGTCAGGATGAATGTTGTAAGCCCTTTCAACATAGATTCTATTTTCTTTATTTTCACTAAACGCGACAGCCATTGCATCAAGGATGGTGGCATCTGCTATGCCTAGCCTTAATTTTCCCGATACTGTTCTTACTATGTATCTCGCTTCCACTGGATCAGCTTTGTTTAAAAGTTCCTCGAGATAGGTTATCTTCTTTTCCTGGCTTTTCTCACCAGTGGATTCTGCAATCTTAACAAAATTATCATAAACTTTCTCAATCGTTAATGATGCTTCTTCAAATGTAAAGAGCGTCTTCTGTTTCTTTTTACCTGCAAATTCTTCAGCTGCTTTTCCTAAATCGCCTGTTTTAATGTATATTTCTTCAATTTTATCTTGAGTAACACCATATGCCTGAGAAATAGCCTTTATGGCGAGCTTGTCAGCCATGCCTAGCTCTATGCCAATGAAATCTGGATAAATTTTACCTTGAGTCAAATAAATTACCTTGTCAAGGATTTCAGGATCAGTTTTTTTTAATAATTCAACCAAATAATCAGTCATTTCTAACCTTTTTGTTGTATTTTCTATCTTTTCATAAATATCTGTGAGTATTTTATATTCCATAATTAAAAAGTAAAAAATACGGGTGAATAAATTTTTTTAAGATTTTCTTTTTTCATATATTCCTGAATAAATAGCAGATGAAATTGCCATAATTATGCCATATAGAAGAGGGAAAATTATGATTACAATGATTGATGGGAAGCCTACTAATGATCCAATAATGTTTGATAATTTCACTATGTAATTGAATGGATAAATAATGTAAATGCTCAATGGAACAATGAATCCGATTAAAAATCCGTAAAGTGAAGAAAATTTTGGCTTGAAAACAAATAGTGGAATTGCAGCTATTATTGCAGTTAAAGCATAGGGCGTGAAGAAAACAAAAATGTAGGAAAGAATAATTGAAACTATTGCAAATATGGATTTATTCATATGTCCATTCGACCTCCTTCTTCCATTGGTTCATGTTGTAGTATTCATGGTCTAACCATACTGGTAATTGATTTGAGAAATAATAAGAAAGAACATTCTCGCTCGGCCCACCCGGGAAAACACCCAGGAAAATTCCCATGCCCGGGATTGCTATTTCCCTGAGGGATGAACTAACAGTTACATTTGGCTCAGGAACCTGCAAATCAAATGGAACAGATCCTACACTAACAGTATGATCATCACCATAGAATGGAATAGGCCCTATTGAAAGAGAAGAAATTCCAAGTATGCTTGATATCTCCACCCTATGAACTTTACCCCATTCCCACTGTGAAACATTTTTCCCTAGCTTTGAGGATAGAAAATTAACAGCCTTAATGAATGAAATTCTCGCTAGAGATGAAAAATTATTGTCCAGCCAGGGTGAGTTATAATCATGCTGTATGAGAAAAATAATAGTACTTTCAAATGGTTCTTCAAGGCCAGAAAGATTTTTTTCTGAGAGTATTTTATTAATGCTTAAGTTGTATATTTCAGATAGGGTATACCAGTATACAGTGATTCCAATACCATTTGTATATGCTGTGTAATTCCAATCACTCAGATAATTGTATGCAATTTTTTCACTATTGTTCATATTCATTCCTTTTATTGCATTCAAGATGTAAGGGCAAAGCATAGAAGCCCAGTAATCTGAAACATTTGATTGAAGTTCAACCATATTTTCCAAATTCATATTTTTATGATCTTTTATGAATGCATTTATTGTTTCAGCCCTTCCACCTGATGCCCAGAATCCGCCTATGAATGGATATGGATAATTCATTCCCACTGTAGGCTGATTAGGTGCAAACATATAACCAATTTCAGGGTTTTTATCCTGAGGTAAATATTGATATGGTACGTATCCAGCATACTGGAACCGTGGATCACTACCATTCAAGAGAGTTCTAGATCCGATGACTTGGACATTCTTGTTATCAGGTAAAGTTTCATTTATTAATGGATACCAACCTGCTGTAATGTAACCTGCCGAATGCGTTGAAACTAGTGCAAAATTCTGTGGAGGGTAACCCCAGTATTTCAAAGCATTCATCATATCAGAATAATTTTTAGACTGATCAAGCAATAATTCTGCAATTAGAATGTACGATGGCTTCGAAGCTACCCAGGAAACACTTATGCCTAGATTTCCAATTCTAGATATTAACGGGCCGTTGTTTGTTAAATATATAGAATACCTTTTCCCTAAAATTGAGTAATTGACAATTTGCATTTCATGCCATGTATTACCATAAAGGTATTCGTTTCCATGGAGAAATTCCAAATAATCATTTGCTGAATTTCCTTCTGGCGTTGTGAGGCCCCAGGCTGTCCTGTTTGTATGCCCAATGAGAATTCCAGGTATACCAGCAAGCGCCCATCCTGTTACATTGTAATTATTGTCCACAAGTTGCATGGGAATCCATACAGATGGTGCAAATAAGGAAAGATGGGGATCATTTGCAAGCATCGGATATCCAGATGAAGAATAATTTGAAGTAATGATCCAGCTATTGCTTCCTATGCTGTTATAAAGACCCCTAATTTCAGGCATCATATAGGGGTCTGAAATATTGTTTAAAGCAGACATGATCAATGGATTCAGGCCTTTAAGGAATGTTTCATTAATGCCAGTTGCCCACTGGCCATACCAGTCCAATGACCATAAATACTGGGGTGAAATTCCTTGCTGCGTTAAATTAAAACCATTTACAGTACCATCTCCAGGAACCATTGTTATATTCTGGGTAAAGTAAGGATAATATGGCCAGATAAGTGAAATGTTTCCATAGCCGAAATCATTCAGGAAAAGTGCAGATTCTAGGGGTTCATAAATGCCGGTAGTGAGCATCAGAGTCATGTATTCTTCCCAGACAAATGTATAAAATGGTGACCAGTAAAATGGCTTCACTCCAAGCAATTTAAAATTCAATGGAATATGGGAAGTATTAATAAAATCATTCACTCCCTGGCTGAATGCAAGAATATCACCATAATAATTTGGATAGTTTTCCATATATGCCTGATCCAATTTCATTGCATTTTCAGGGAGGCCTAAAATCCACATGGCTCGATCAGAGGATATGCCCGCGCTTCCAACCCAGGAGCTTAAGTTCCCAGCTGCTGCCAATGATTGAACTTCCATCTGGAAAAGGCGCATGCTGGCCATGTAATAACCTTGCGCAAGAAATAGATCATGATCATTTTTAGCATAAATGTGCGCAAAACCAGCATTATCTAAAATTACCTGAACGTTAGAAATTAATCCAGGTACGTTCAAATTCTGAGAAGTATAATTTGCATAATCTATTGTCTCATATACGCCATTTGCCGGATTCAGCAGGTTAAAGTTGATTGAAATATAGGAGAATATTAGCAAAATCACTATAAGTAAAATTATCCAACGCCATTTCATGATATAGCATATCTATAATTTCAAATTTAAATGTTTCTGAAGCCTATTCTAGATTTTAATGAAAATTCTTCTATGTCTATTGAAATAACAGCTACCTGATCAAGATCATTCTTTTCTGGAAGAATTACATTTTTGTAATTTAAAGGATCCAATTTCTTGCCCAGTTCAATGAAGAAATTCAATTTTTCTTTATCATCTTTAACTGTATTTGCTTTTCCGAATACTACAGCTGATGAGTAGTCCATTGAATAATTGCATAATTTATTATCCGTTACAACTTTTTCCAAGAATACAAAACTCAATGTAACATTTTTTCCATCTGAGAGCTGTCTAGCTAATCTGCTTTCTTTTGAAGCATGAACGTATATTTTATCATCCATCATGGCAAAGTTCAATGGAACTATAAATGCTTGATTGTCAGAGCAAAATGACAAATTGCAAAATTGTACCTTTTCCAATAAATATTTCAAATCTTCAAAATTATATGATGCCCTTTCCTTGTACCTTTTTATTTCACTCCTTTCCGTGAATTTCATAATTTTGAATAGATATCAATTATTTTAATCTTATTTATCAATATTAAAAAGTATTAAATAATAATAACTTAATTATCTTTTGGTGATAAAATGACCAAATTTTGCCCAAGATGTGGAATGCCCAATGAGGATAATGCACGCTTCTGCGTAAGGTGCGGTTATAATTTTTATGAACAACCTGTGGGAGGAGAAAATTTAAATCAGCAACAAACAATGAATATGCTACCTGGCCAGCCCATGGGGGGTAATGCCCTACTGGCTGATCTTGATACATTAAGAAGTGCCTTTTTCTGGCTATTCTTAGGCACTATTCTTCTAATAATTCCATTGGTTGATATCGTTGCATTTATTTTTGTTCTTGTGGGTTTCATTCTCCTCATCATTGGATATGGTAAAATTTCTAAATCATCCCTAAGAAATACTGCCATATATAGAAGCGTTAGGAACTGGCTCATCATTTACTTTGTTTATGAATTGATATCTGTTGTTTTTTCTGTAGTTATAATAATTCTAACTTTTACTATTAGTACAACATACTATTCAACGACCCCAACAACTTCAACAACAAGTTCAATTTGGCCCGGATTTTTGGGAATTTTGATTATTCTGCTAGCTGTTATTTCTTTAATAATATATTTAATTAGTTATCTTAAATTAATATCATCCTTAAAAGCACTTTCTGAAGACCTTGGAGTTCAAAGGCTCAGAAATGCTGGCAATTACTTATTGTATGCATTGATACTAGGTATAGTTGCATTTGTTGTATCTGTCATCATTATAGCAATAAATGGAGTTATTGCATCAATCACTACTTCAGCAAGCTCACCTGGAATTATTTACTCACTTTTATTTGCATTAGTAATACCTTTGGTAATTGGTCTTGTATCATATATCCTTCAGATCATTGCATATTATAATGCCTACAAGGGAATTGATGAATTTAAATCAAGGTACTATTATCAAGGGCCAGGTATGCCAGTTAATTATCCATAGCATAGAAAAAATTAACTAAATAAATTTCTTTATTTTTTTTATGAAAAATTTGTTTTCTGAAAATAATATTAGCAAGATAGGCCTTGGTACTTGGCAAATGGGTATGAAGGGCTGGGGCAGTGATTACGAGGATTCAACTGTTATAGATGCCCTTGTTTATGGAATTAATAATGGAATAAATTTTATAGATACGGCAGAAATATACGGTAATGGGAAATCTGAAAAGCTAATAGGAAATGCCTTAGAACAAATAGATAGAAAGAGGGTTTATGTTGCAACAAAGATCGCTGGGTTCAACGCAACCGAGAAGAAAGTTAAAAAAAGCATAAATGGAAGTTTGAAAAGAATGAAAATTGATTATATTGATCTCTATCAAGTTCACTGGGAGCCTAGCATTTATACCAACATGGAAAATCTTTTTAAAGAACTTGAAAATTCTATCAAGGAAGGTTTAATCAATCATATTGGTGTTTCAAATTTTTCATTGAAGAATCTTGAAATTGCAAATTCCTATCTTAAAGATTATAAGATAGAAAGCAACCAGATAAAATTCAATCTTGTTGAAAGGCCTAGCAAAGAAATTATTGAATACATGAACAAAAATAACATTAAATTAATAGCCTGGAGCCCGCTAGCTCAGGGATTTTTAACTGGGAAATATGGCCCAGGGAATATGCCTAAGGGTTTCATAAGGAAAGTTAATAAATTGTTTAAAGAAAAAAATTTCAAAAGGTATGAGAATTTATTTAAAATACTTAGAGAATTATCAATGAAAAAGAATGCAAGCATTACTCAGATCGTTTTATCATACGAATCTTCACTTGGTGTATTGCCCATTCCGGGGTTCAAGAATAAAAATCAGGTAAAGGAAATTGTTGATTCAATAAAAATTGAAATTTCAGAGGATGAATTAAAAGAAATTACAGATGTAATAAATGAGCTTGGAACAATTAAATCTAATGAAGAAATGTTTCCAAGGACCCTACCTAATTTCCTTGTCAAAATCATCTCTATTTTCATTTAAATTTTAAGCTTCAATTTAGTTTTTTTCAAATAAATTTTGTTGAAGAACTTGAATATTGGGCATTTTATGTGAACTTTTGTAACCTGAATTTTATTCACCATAGATTTGGAATATGATCTCAAATATTTAAAATTAATTTTTCATTGTTTTTCCTTTGAAAATTATAAACTGTACTTCAATAATAAATTGCCTAATAATTATAAATTATATTTGCAATTATGTGTACTTTAAATAAATTGAAAACGGCAATTGACGAAAATGAATTATTTTTTTTCGAATTTTTTCCAAGAAAATATTAAATAAATTAATATATTTACCATACCTGGTGATAAGATGCTCGATTTTACATTTACAGAAGAACAGGAAATGATAAGGGAAAGTGTTAGAGATTTTGCACAAAGGAAGATTGCTCCAATAGCAATGGAAATGGAAAAAACAAAGCAGATACCTGAGGATGTAATCCAAGGTATGGCTGAACTTGGCCTTATTGCACCAACTGTATCCACGAAATATGGAGGCCAAGGTTTTGATGCTGTTACTGCGGGAATCATTGCAGAGGAACTTTCAAGGGCAGATCCTACAGGTTCAATACCCGTTTTCTATCTTGTTCAGGCATCATGGGGTCATGTTTTTAATAAATATGGAACAGAGGAAGCTAAGCAGGAAATATTGCCAAATGTAACAAAAGGAAAGTGGTTCCTTGGTATAGCAACAACTGAATCTGATGCAGGATCAGATGTTCTTGGCACAAGGACAACTATCAGGAAAGAGGGAGACCATTATATTGTCAATGGAGAAAAGATGTATATCAGCGGTGTAAGGGAAGCATACACAAGAGGCGGAGGTCATATTACAATTGCAAAGCAGTTCCCTGACCGCGGTGCAAAGGGAATGACCATGTTTTATTTGCCATTGCAGCAAAAGGGTATAATTCCAACTTACGTGGATGATCTTGGAAGGGAAGGAATATCAACTGGAGGATTTACAATAGATAATGTATCAATACCAAAGCACTATTTAGTCGGTGAAGAGGGAAAAGGTTTTTACATAGTTCATGAAGGTTATGAATATGCAAGGGGTCTTATCGCTGTAATATGCGCTGCAGCTGGATTGAAATCGTTGGAGAGGGGAGAAAAATATTTAAAGGAGAGAAAGGCATTCGGTCTTCCACTTGCAAAATTTGAAGCATTACAGTTCAGGCTTGCTGAGCATTATACAAAGCTCAGCTTCCTAAGGCTGGGATCATACTGGGCACTATGGACATATGATAGGGAAGGACAGAAGAAGGCAACAAGGTTTGAAGTGAGCAAAGCTATTGCCATGGCAAAAATGTTTGCAAGCGAATGGTCCACACAGGCTATTGACGAGGTTATGCAATGGCAGGGAGCCTTTGGCTATACAAGGGAATGCACAGATCAGGCAGCATGGAGGGCAATAAGATCATTTGCATGGGCAGAGGGAAGCAAGGAAATAATGCGTGTTATAGTCGCAAGGGAATTGCTCGGTAAGGAATATACTGCATACAAATAACGGTGGTGTTGATGAAGATTTTGGTTTTAGTGAAACAGGTACCAGATACAAGTGAAGTGAAATTTAATGAGAATGGAGTAATGATTAGAGAAGGTCTACAGAGCATACTGAACATGTTCGATCAGTTTGCAGTGGAAGAGGCTCTTAGGATTAGGGAAAAGTATGGCGGAGAAGTTTCAGTAATGACACTTGCGCCAGAGCAGGCTAAATCTGCACTTCAGAAATGCCTGGCTCTGGGTGCAGATAAGGCTTACCATATTTCAGACAGGGCTTTTGGAGGATCTGATACTCTTGCTACTTCATATGCTCTGAGCCTCGCAATAAAGAAAGTAGGAGATTTTGATTTGATCATGGCTGGAAACCAGGCTACAGATGGAGATACGGGTCATATAGGCCCCCAGGTTGCTCAGTTTTTAGGCATCCCACATGTGAGCTATGTTGAAAAAATAGAGAATGTGGAAGGTGACAAGGTTCTTGTGAAGAGCCTTCTTGAGGATGGATACAGGATGATAGAAGTGAAGTTGCCCGCACTTCTTGCATGCATTCCACCACCAAACTTTGAGTATTCGAATCCAAGCATGATGGGTATAGTTAAAGCTAAAAACAAACCTTATGTTTGGCTCAAGGCAGATGATATAGATGGTGACAAAAGCAGATTCGGCCTTAATGGATCACCAACAAGGGTAATGAAAATGTATCCTCCACCCAAGAGATCCAGGGGCGAGGTTTTCACTGGAAATTACAATGAGGCTGTGAAAAAAATTATTGATGTCCTAAAGGAAAAGAAGGTGATCTCATGATTGAAGATTATAAGGGCATTCTTGTAATAGGAGAAATATACGAAGGCAAGATCAGGCCTGTCACATTCCAGCTGATCACAAAAGCAAGGGAACTTGCAGATACTTTGAACACAAGTTTATCCACGGTCCTGATCGGCTATAACATAAATGATATGGCAAAGGAGCCCATTTATTACGGCGCTGATAAAGTGTATGTGCTGGACAATAAAATGTTTGATCCCTACATAGCTGAGGTTTATAGTGCAGTTCTTGCAAAGTTCATAGACCAGCTCAAGCCAGAGATAGTTTTAATACCCGCCACGCACACAGGCAGGGAATACGGCCCGAGAATAGCTGCTGCTTTGCAGACTGGAATGACTGCAGACTGTACGGATCTTGCTATTAAAAATGGAAGGTTCATACAGATCAGGCCTGCATATGGCGGAAATATCATGGGTGAAATTTTCACACCAAACCACAGGCCCCAGATCGCTACCGTAAGGCCAAACGTTTTCAAGGCCAGGGATCCTGACACATCAAGAAAGGGTGAAATCATAAATTCAGCACCTGACCTGAGCGGTATTAACATTAGAACTTATATTAAAGATGTTGTAAAAACAACAGTAGCTGGTGCAAAGAAGATAGATGAGGCAAAGGTCATAGTCTCTGGAGGAAGAGGCGTAGGATCAAAGGAAGGCTTTGAACTATTGAAGCAGTTGGCAGATCTTCTTGGAGGAGCTGTGGGAGCTTCAAGGGTTGCTGTAGATTTAGGATGGATGCCAAAGTCTGCCCAGGTAGGGCAAAGCGGTATTACAGTCGCTCCAGACCTATACATTGCTTGCGGTATATCAGGAACAATTCAGCACATAGTTGGAATGAAGGATTCTAAAATCATAGTTGCAATAAACAAGGATCCAAACGCACCCATATTCAACATTGCAGACTTCGGCATAGTGGGAGATCTTAATGAAGTGATTCCAATTTTCATTGATGAGCTTAAAAAAGTGCTGAACAAGTAAAATGCTGGAGGTATTGCACAGGGACGGCCTTTCGAGAATTGGCAGGTATGAGGTAAATGGCAGAAAGGTAGAAACACCTGCGCTCATGCCTGTCATAAATCCCAATATTATTGTTATTTCTCCAGAAGAACTAAAGGAAAAATTCCATTTGGACGCTCTTATTACTAATTCTTACATTATAAAAAAGGATCAGGTTTTAAGAGAGAAAGCATTAAAAGAAGGACTTCATAAATTTTTGAATTTCGATGGAATAATCATGACAGACTCGGGCACATTCCAGAGCCATATGTATGGGGACCTTGATTTAGAACCTGATGAAATTGTAAAATTTCAAAAAGATATTGGATCAGATATTATAACAATCCTTGATATTTTTTCTGAGCCTGAATTTTCTTATGAAGAAGCTCAGGATGCGGTCAAAATTACATATGAAAGAGCTAAAGAGGCGAAAAAATTTGCAGAAAATGCAACACTGGCTGGGCCAATTCAGGGCTCTCTTTTCCTGGATCTTAGGGAAAGATCTGCAAAATTAATGAATTCCCTTGACCTTGATTATTATCCCATTGGTGGCGTTGTACCTTTATTGGAATCCTATAGATATTCTGAAATAGTGGACATAGTAATGGCCTCGAAATTAAATATAGATTTTGGAAAGCCCGTACATCTTTTTGGTGCAGGGCATCCCATGGTATTTGCAATTTCAGCTCTCATGGGCGTAGATTTTTTCGATTCATCCTCATATGTGAAATACGCCAGGGATGATAGGGTAATATTTCCGGACAGCACAAGATACCTTTCTGAATTAAAATACGTGCCATATCCAAGCCCCTATCTGGATAGATATGATATCGAAGACATAAAAAAAATGGATAGGGAAGAAAGATTTGGAATTATTTCAAGGCATAATTTGCATGTAACAATAGAGGAGTTGGAAAGAATAAAGAACGCCATTTATGAAGGCACTGTATGGGAATATGCAGAGGAAAGATGCAGATCCCACCCATCATTGTACAATGCACTTAAAGAACTATACAAATACAAAGAGAAATTGGAAAGGTTTGAAAATCTAAGCAGGGTGCATCCATTTTATTATACAGGACCTGAATCTCTTCAAAGGCCATCAGTGTTAAGAATAGAAAAGAGGATCATCGATCGTTATAAATACAAAAGAAAAAGTTGCATTGTTATAAATGATAAGGACACAGATAAAATAATGAAATACATTAAAAATATTGATTCTCACTTTCTAGTAAAAACACCTTTTGGTTATGTGCCCTATGAATTATTATTTATATATCCAATTATCCAGTCACCAATGCCAGCTGGTTCAGAATACGTTGAAAACTTAAACAAAATTTTAGATAGCATTGATTTCGATGTATTGATTTCCTGGTTAAAAGAAATTCCAGATGATATATCAGGAATAAAAAATTATTTGCAAGAAAAAGAAAGAGATCTGGATATGCTAAGAATCAGGGCAGTTGCAGATTATCAGTTCGGAAAAGGTGCTTCAAATTTTCTATTCAATGGAGATGTAAAAATAATAAAGAGTAAAAATACGGGCATGATAAGGAACATTTTTCTTGACCAGAAGCACATTCTTTCGATGAGAAATGATGGATTTTTCACATTGAAGATGGACGGCGGTAAGATTTTGCATAAGAATTTGGAATTCAAAAAATTGAGAACAATAGTCAATAGGGAAAGTGAAGAATTTAATAGAAAAGGTAAAAATGTTTTTGCAAGGTTCATTGTTGATATGGATCCTGAACTGAGGCCATTCGATGAAACTTTGGTTGTGAATGAAAATGATGAATTGATTGGCGTTGGAAGAACATTCTTCAATAGGGAAGAAGCTTTAACGCTCAGGAAAGGAATGGTAGTAGAATTGAGAGAAATAATAACATGAAGGGCTCGTGGGGTAGATTGGTCTATCCTTTCGGCTTCGGGAGCCGAAGACTCCGGTTCAAATCCGGGCGAGCCCACTTATATATATAATCAAATATTTTAAATATTAGTAATTATTGCAATTAATTATGACCTTTGAATCAAAATATAAGGTATTTAGGGTGTCTCAAATTTCATAATAATGTATGACTTATTTCATATATTTATTAATTAAAATCTAATTTGGGATATGGAAACGTACCACATCCCAATGATAATGGAATTCATAGATAATAATATTATCCAAGACAGAAAAAGGAAATATTCTAATGCTTTGATCGTGAAGATTTTAGTTATACTTCAAATATATGGAATATCTTATAGGTCTGCTGAAAATTTCTTTAGAAATCACCCTGATTTAAAAAATGCTCTGGATTTAGAAAATATTCAAAATTTTAGAACTCTATCTAGAAAAGCTAGAATGATTGATTGGCACAAAATTAACAATAAAATTTTACCTTTAATAAATACCTATAAAGAGAACTCTGCCATAGATTCATTTATTGTGAAAACTTGTAAAGGTTCTACAGCATCAAGAAGGAAAAATTATGGAAATTATAAAGATCCGTTGAGTTCCTGGGGATTTTAAACTAAAGGATGGCAATATGGAAGAAAGATAAGCATATCTTTTGATATAGATTCATCTGCAATAGTAGATTGGAATGTTACAACAGCATCTTTACATGACAAGAATATAGTTTTTCCATTAATTGATTCTATAAAATATTATTC
>ERZ1669247.101-NODE-101-length-39074-cov-3.740332_pt1 | contig 39074 bp, 24 predicted proteins | sample MGYA00579297_ERZ1669247 | MGnify/ENA primary metagenome ERZ1669247 (study PRJEB41166, sample SAMN08046056) | hot springs metagenome | biome: hot spring; feature: acid hot spring; material: thermophilic sediment; isolation source: thermophilic sediment from acid...
GAAAACTTCATGATCGTCTGTCTTGGACGCTAAAAAAGCCTTTCGCGACATCCAGTTGGCGCCTGGTCACCATAAGTACAAGTACGTAATGTGGCTATCAGACGCATCTTGTGCTAATCGTGGTGCCAGAGCCTAAATATGAGCGGCGTACCTTACGTAACCGGTTCAGCGGATTGGTCTCAGGGTAAAAAATCGCGCGGGTATTGCCGGATAATGAAGGCCTCTTACATTGCGGCAAAGCTTTACTGTCACTGCAAATTAATTGGCATGGCAAGATTATGCGGTTTCAACCTGGGTAACTGGTATTCTCAGTCCGATTTCACGCCAGAAAGTTCGAAGTACTACTTAGAAAGAGATTTTAAGTTCGTATCTGATCTCGGCTTTAACTTCATAAGGTTACCAGTCGACTACAACTTTCTTGAAGTGGAGCCCTACGAGTATGATAACGCTAGATTGTGCATGCTAGATCGGGCTATCAACTGGGCAAGCAAGTACGGTCTTTACCTTTTACTTGATATTCATCGTCTTCCTGGATACGCCATCGGCCGCCAGGATTACAGTCTGTGGACCGATCAGGAAAAGATCAATAGATCTAAGAATCTGTGGAGGTATTTAGCAAGAAGGTACAAGGATTATGGCAGCGAGCTCGCATTCGACATAATAAATGAACCATCTGGGGTTGATGATGCCGCGCTCACGAAGTTCTATGAAGAAATGATCGATACCATAAGGGAGGAGGACCCTGATAGAGTAGTTTTCGTTGAAGGAAACGAGCGTAACAGGGTTTATGCGAGCGTCCCTCTACCGGTTCACAGAAAAGACGTCGTTCAGTCATTTCATCAATATGAGCCTTTATGGGTTTCCCATTTGGGTGCCAGTTGGGCTGGGCTTGCATACAATCTGGGACTATCAGGAGAGAGACCAGATTATCCTGGAATGCCAAATCTGGAAGAGCTTTACAAGCAATACCCGAACGATCCCTTCATGAAGTACAGAGGCGTTTACGTTGATAAGAAATGGTTGGAAAATACCATGAGACCTTACTTGGACTTGAAGCAGGCTGGTGAAGAAGTTCACTGCAGCGAGTTTGGCGTTCTCGCAAAGATGGCTAAAAGAAGCACGGCAATTAACTGGTATCGCGACTTGCTAGCGATACTTAAGGAGCATGATATAGGATGGGCGCTTTGGAATCTGAGAGGTGGTTTTGGAATCTTGTCAACGGGAAGAGATGAGTGGCTTACCGGTAGATCGCCTTGGGGAGAACCTATGGACGAAGGTCTGTTGCGTGTTCTTATAGATGCTCTGTGATGATGATAATTTAAAAGACGTAATAGAAGTGGTTGATTTTTGAATTCGCTGCGGATAGCATGTACTTTACGCGCGCTGCAATCACTTCATTACACTTAAATTTTTAACGATATATATAACCGTGCTGGAAATGGTTGGCGCAAATAGGCCGAGCGAATCGGAATCGGCAGATAGGCCGCTTAGTTCGCCAATTCCGAATTATTTGAAGATCATTGTTTTCGTAACTCTTGTATTATCTTTTATCTCTAGTTTATCCTTCTTTACCGGCATTATATTTTATCTTGCATTAAGCGTGCTCTCGGTGGCGTTCCTACCATTTTACACGGGCATGAGCATTGCCTTTTTATCGTTTATTTATTTTGTGATGTTTGTGGCGTTCCTTCTTCCGGATGCAGTTGAGTTTCTTAGGCTTTGGGACTTAAGGTCCAGTATGACCAATGGTAAGATTTGGTTGATCAAACACATGGGCTCTTTGCTAATGGTCGTCCTTATAATGGCTGACTCGTCGCTGGAGGACTACCTTCTTGCTGTGAGGTTTTTCCCTACTCAACAACTGGTGGCTTTTATTACCTCAAGCGCTTCGGCAAGCTGGTTTTATGTGCTATCGTTGCTGTGGCTGTACTGTGGCGCAATTCCCAGCACGCTTACTGGAATGGGAGTATTTGCGATCTATCTGTTGCAAAGAAGACTTAACGGTCCTTAGTATTATGACGTAAATAGGTTATCTGTTCTGTGTTTGAGTTTAACTTGATGAATAGACACTGGATAGGAAGCCCATATCTCGCGTGAGTACCACATAAATTATGAAGACTAATTCAGTTCGAAGATATGGAAGCGTTATGGTATTGTGAACTTTTGTAACTTGCTAATGAAGCTAAGTTGCGCGTGCCGCTTTGCGCGAAGAATGGCTGACTTGATGAGCCTGACCTTAAAGAGCGCATGCACTTAAGGAAGAAAGGTGTATAAGCCGCCCCGTCCATGTACTTGTGTACAATTCATTATACAGGTTTGGCCTGACTCTATTTATGTTTCTTCTCGTTTTTGCCATAATTGAAGTAATTTTAGTTCCGTTCTTGTCCATGCTTTGGCTTTTATCGATTTCAACGTTGGTGATGGCCAGCCTCATGCTTGGCTTCATATCAAGGCAAATACGCAAGGAATACAAGAAGTCCTTACAGAATGACCATTAGATGATTCTTTCGAAGAGCTCCTCGAAGAAGTCCTCATAATACGCTTGTTACGCATTTTGGCGGCGCGTTAAAAACGGCAACAACTTTTCCTGAAGTGCTGTGCAAGGAAATGATCATCTGGCATTTTGGTTTTCGGTTAATATCCTTTTTGCAGTCGATGAGCTTTTTCCCGTCGATGAGGTAAGGAACCATTTGACGTTTTAATTGAGCAGGAGAATTATTAACCAGATGCCACTTTTCCTTAATATGAGAAACGCCGACTTTATTTAATAAAAAATCTGCGGCGGTTTTAATTGCTTGAATCGGAGCCTTGAGCCATTTTAAACTCTTCTACAACGATGGCAGGCCACCGGATTTACTTCGAAATAAAAGTTGTGTTTCGATGAGCTATTCCACATATGTTATGTTGGACAGATGTTCGTTGATGAAAGTTTACTCGAGATAGCTTTAAATTCAAAAGCGCTACTTTTAAAGCAGAATGAAGGCAAAAAGTATCTTTGTGCTAGTAATAATGACGCTTTTCGCCCTGCCTTTGACAGCGCTAGCAAGCGCGCAGCCAACCAATAACACTTTAACTATAGGTATAATAGGTTCTCCCATAACGGGGAACTTTAACTACTACGCAGGAGGTGCGGGAGGAGCTGGATTTCCAGCGGGGATTCTCAATATAGGTACGGGATATAACGAGCCCTCTACCAGCACCTGGTATCCGTTGTTCATGAATGCTACCGTAGGTCCCTTGGTCAATACGACCTTCGCTCAAATTGCGCAGCAGATGCATTACGTCAATTACTCTTTCTTAGGTTCAGCAATACTCGATCAGCCCATGCTTGTTTACAAGTGGATAAACTTCACGCTAATACCTGGCATACACTTTAGCGATGGGGAGCCTCTTACTGCTCAAGATGTTATCCTTGAAATGGACCTTAACGAAGCCCCGGGGGCTGCCAATATGCCTCCTGGAACTGACGTTTACACTGTGCAGAGCAACTGGACTGGTGGCGTTAACATAAACTGGGCTACTGATAACGGCTTCTGGTGGTACGCTCCAAATAACTACACGGTTAGCATTGTTGACGCTACATCGTTGTCTGACATCAGGCTAATGTGGACTAATGCTCCCATGCCTTGGAACATATTCCATTCATTCAAGAACGAGGCAGCGCTCAAGGCCTTTTACTGGAAGGATCCGATAGGACTGGGCCCATGGGTCCTGCAGTCTTGGACCTCCGATTCTGAGACTTTTACCTTCAACCCGTATTGGGTCAATGCTATACCTGAAGTAAAGGGTTACATAGCTGGTGAGTACGCCTATGGCCCGATTCGCATAGAAAAAATCACGCCCTCGGTGAAGACGCTGGTCATCGAAGTTTACCAGAGTACATCGTCAGCTGAGCTGGCCTTGAAATCCGGCGAAATCCAGGCAGTGCAGATAAACATTCCGGATATAAACACGGTATGGGGTCCTTCAATTAACCCCAACGAGCACGTGTGGTGGTATAACACGACAAACACGGTATACTTGGGGCTTAATGAGGAACTGTATCCGTTCAATCTTTCTGGGTTCAGGCAGGCCATAGCATACGCCATAAACAGGACTTACATAGCGGACGTGGGCGAAGTGGGATATGGCGTGCCAGCCCCGCCAGTGGGACTCTCATGGACTATGTATTATAAATATCTGACGCCCCAGACCAGGGCCAAGTTGAATCCGTACAACACAAACATAACCAAGGCGAAAGAAATCCTCAAGGGCTTGGGTTTCACGTGGAACTCAAAGGGGCAACTGGTGACCCCAAACGGGAGCATAGCCTCTTACACGTTGCTTGTGCCATCTACCATGTCTGACTGGGAGACCGATGGCCTTATAATTGCCAACGAGCTGCAACCGCTGGGCATAACCATAAACGTAGAACCTCTGACCCCAACATTATTGAGCGAAGATGAGTCAACCGCGTACTATCAAATGATGATAATCGAGGGAGGAGGTTTCACCCCGTGGAGTGCATGGCAGTACGTGATGAACCCGGAGTTCATAATAGGCTACGGTACTCCTCAGGGCCCCTCTAGTGTGATCTATCCACTGCCCAATAACACGAAGCCGAACACACCGCTTCATTATTCCGTATCAGGTGACTTCGTGAGATTCTGGAACGTAACAATGGCAAATATGTTTAATAGGGACAACGCTCCAATTGAGCCATCTCAAAGGCTTGCCGATTTCAATACGATGGCCCTGATTATAAACCAGCAAGAGCCACTTATACCTTTGTTTGACCCGATTTTCGCCTTTGAGTACAGCACCGCGCAGTGGGACGGTTGGCACCAAGTTCAAAGCGTGTACTCTATGAGCCCGGGAGACAGCGACTTCTACGGCTTTGTGGCCTTGTTCCTTAAGCCCGTAGTACCAACTTATTCCGTGTCCATAAGTACTGCACCAAGTGGAGGTTCGGTGGTTATTAACGGTACATCCTACACCAGCGGGGAAACTGCCTCGCTTGCAGCTGGCACGTACACTATTTCAGCTCAGCCACCAAGCGGGTATGAGTTCAGCGGCTATGGGTCTACCGGTTCGGTGTCGGTTAGCTCGCCGAGCTCCAGCACTACAACCATAACTGTAAGCGGCTCAGGCTCGCTGAGCGTGGCGTGGAAGTCCTTAACGGTAACAGCCTACGCCTCTAGCATAACATCTCCATCTTGGAGCGCAACCAGCGTCTCTGTTGGGACGCCGGTTACAATTAGCGCCACAGCAAAGTTTGCCAACGGCAGCGCTGCGCCCAACCAAATCATCGACTTCTATGCTAACGGCCAGCTAGTAGGTAGCATGAGCACTAATAGTCAAGGCGTAGCTTCCGTGACATACACACCATCTTCATCTGGTACCTACACCATAACGGCCTCGCTAGCCTCGAACCCGTCTGTTAAGAGCACTAGTTCTGCGAGCCTTTCGGTCAGCGCTCCCTCGAACAGCGGTCTAATTGCCGCAGTTGCAGTGGTGATTGTGGTCATCATAATAGTGGCCGTAATCGCCATATACCTCTCACGGAAGGGTAAGCAGACGAAATAAGGATTAGCGAGTCAAAAACATTTGAATGATTTTTTTAGAAGCACTTGAGTAGGCCCAGAAGGAAGGATGTCTCTGCGTTTTTTTGAAGCAACGACAGACGTAAGTTGGCATGGCCAGTTATCCACTCGCTTTAGATAAGTGATGGCTTAATAACGGAATCGATGTAGCTTTTGCTTGCCCGAGCGCTTTCCATTGCGCTCTCCCCATTCTGGGGCCTATCCTGCTCATATGATATCCATCCATCGTAATCGTGGTCCTTGAGTAACTTGACGATTTGCACAAGGGGAAGGTCGCCTTTTCCCAGATCTCTGAGCCTTTCGTCCCATTTCTCATTTCTCGGCACGAACTCCCCAGGCTTAACGGCGTCTTTAAGGTGCACGTGAGCGACCCTTTTCACGTATCTTTGTACGAAGGGAAGCGGATCTATTCCTGAAACGGACAAGTGTGCTATATCGGGACAAAAGCCGATAAGCCGATCAGCAGTATTCTGCAGGACGTAGTTTATCTCGTCAGGCCCTTCCATGATCGTACCGTAGTGATTGTGCAACGACGCTTTGATTTTATACGCGGACATTATTTGCGCGACTTGGGTCATGGTATCTATGGCTTGGATCAAGTAATTCTCCTTGTCTTCTTCATATCCGTCAAAACGAGGAGGAGGGCCAAGTATCAAGTTCGTGCATCCAGCTTCCGACATGTACCTTGCCCTCTTTTGGGCTTCTTCAATTAATGAAGCTTTTTGCGACTTCAGGTGCCAAGGAGCTCCCCAGTAGGTTGCAGCCCAGCGCAAACCCTTTGCCGACAGCACCTGCTCTAGGGTGCGAGGGTCTGGGAAGCAGGCAATAGCTTCATCATATCCAAATTCAGCGCCATCAAATCCGAGATTTGCGGCGACTGCAAGAAAGTCGTTTAATTTCAGTGAACCAAAAATTATCTTGCAGATTGAGAAATTCATAGAAGCGTTTTGGGCGCGCTTAAAAGGATGCCGCAAAATAGGAGAAAGGGCGCGACCTCAATGCCTTGATTGCAGCTGTGCGCGCGGTCGATTTCTCCTCTTTTTGTGTGGTCAGCAGGAAGGTTGCGAAATGCCTAACTTATTATGAGGGTCAGAACAGGTTTAAGTCATTTTTGGCGCTTACCGAAGTGGCTAGGAAAAAAGCGGCCAAGCTGGTGGAGGAAAATGCAGCCCTGAAAAATCCTACGCTAAGAGGCTCTTAGGATTAACTACCGCGTTCTTAAGTTGATTAAAGAGAGGCATGAAGCGCGCTCCCTATTGGCCGCACTCAAGGCCGATGAAAAGGAAGCTAGCTGAAAACTGCTTGGGCACTTACTTTGCTCCCCCCTTTCTGGGATAGTTAAATGCCTTCAGCGAAGTGGGGGTGTTATACACAAGGGCGATGGCCCCCATGGCAACCTCATCATCTCCAAACGACGCTCTTTCCAGCCTTGGCTCCGCTACGCGAAGATGGCCCCTTATCCTATCGCGAACGCCGTCATAGAAGAGCCCCCAATTGTTAAGTGCGACCGAACCCCCGATCACTATGAGCTCAGGATCGTAAGAAACGGAAACGGTAACGATCCCTGCGGCATTGATGTCGAGCCAGTAGTCGATGAACTTCTCAGCGGCCTTGTCTCCTTCGGATGCAAGCCTGAACACGTCGGGTGCTTCCTTGGGGTTTTCTTTGGGCTTAACGCCCCATTTCTTAACCATCACGTTGAAAGCATCGACCAAGTGGCCTCCGCTTGCTATACCTTCCCAGTAGCCAATTCCTCCGCAGCAAGCTATCTCTGAGCTGAGATCTACAACTATGTATCCCACCTCATGTGCGTTGCCATCTTTTCCAAGCAAGAGGTTGCCATCGACAACAGCTCCAGCTCCTATGCCGGTTGAGAACGTCAGATAAACCATGTTTTTAACGTCCTTCCAGCGGTAGACGTGCTCTCCCCACACTCCGGACACGCAGTCGTTCGCTATGTAGAAGGGCTTACCCGTGCGCAGAAGGGGTTCGGCTATGGAGAACTTGCCTGAAGGGGCATTGGCCGAGGCCACGACCAGCCCTTGCCTAAGGTCCAGTGGTCCTATGGAACCGACCCCTACCGAGTCGTAGTCCCACTCTTTAGCTACCCCCAGCGCAGTCCCAACGGGATCCGGTGTTGTGCGAAACTTTTCCCTCTTTACGAATTCGCCGTTTTCTTTGGCTAGTACAACTCTTGTCCACGTCGCTCCTATGTCTATACCAAGTATCATAGGCTATTAGCGGAGGGCCCCTTAAATTTTCTCTTTCATCAGCCTGCCCGTAATGTGCCTTTCCAAGAAGCCCTAGAAACTCAAATCGCGTTCGACGAACAGAGCCGAACGTCGGTTTCTTCGAATCGTTCGGAGTCCTCATTTATGACCTTGAGCCCTAGGAGCTTCGAGAATTCGCTTATGGCATCCCTGTGATCGCCTAGCAAAAGGACTCTGTGCCAGCCGTGCCCCCATTTTCTTGCGAGCGTTCTAACTGGGGCGCTCGCGATCACCTTTGTTCCGCATGCCGGCAAGGAGAGCTCATTACCAACGATCTTGCTCTCGTGAACGTAAACGGACCTTTCACCTAGGTTGAAGCCGACTGCTGTTAGCTTCTCACCTATGGGATATTCGACGTTGACGGCGGCGTATCTAGTTCCCAGATGCGACGGGATTATTGAGTACCTTAAGTTTATGCCTTTGATCGGATTTGTGGGTAGATAGCAGTGATAATAGGTTATTGTACCGTTCAGGTCGTCCGTAACTGGATCTGTTGCCGAACCATTAACGTTTAAGAGGTATTTGCCAATTAACGCAACAAGAAGCGAGTTAAGATCCGCTTCGCACATGGGCACGTACTTGCCGTCTCTATAGAGCTGCGCATAACCTAGACATGGCCAAGCGTCGAGGACAACAGAGTTGGCGCTCCTTAGCCCCAAGCAATCGATGGTTATAGCGTTGGCCTGCTTGTCTTCGAGCGCCCTTTGCATGGCTATGTAAAGCCTTGCCGATTTGAGAACTTCATCATACTGCTTTTCCTTATCGGGAAATTGAGCGGCGCCGCTTATCCAGTTATCTGCAATAGGTTTTGCCGCCGCATCTTCAACCTTTGAGAAATATTTGTCGGAAAACTCACTACCGCTCATTAGAGTAAGCTTCATCCCCGTGAGAAGCGATACTTGATTCATCCATGCCGACATGTCCCTATTGGTAATAACCAGCGCGTGGGTGCTCTTCAGATTTTGAAGGGCAACGAGGTATCTGACCTTCCTTAGGGCATTCTCTGATGTTATATCCCTTGTCGCTATGCTCACCACGGGATATCTGTCAATAAGATCCCTGTCCAGGAGGTAATCCCCACCGCCTCCTAGCGACTCCGCAAGTAGCACAATGGGCTTACCGGTCTGTATGATCTCAGATAACATGGCAGAAGGACCCTGCAGGTCTACGACCAGGTAACCAGCTGCATTGACTTCATGATCGAGGAACGCTCTAAGATCGTCAACGTTCTTTATCGGGTACTCGGCGAACTCAACATCGGGATACAGCTCCTTAATTTTTGATGAGATTTTATGCCTTATGTCGTCTTCCCATTTCCAGGATGTATCGTACCATGAGTGAACCTCAGGGCTGGCCGTTGCATCAAGATAACCAATGTTAGGAGAGCCTGGAAAGCCGACGGCTCCTAGCGGGGGCTCTAAATAAGCAACTGGAATCTTTTCCATAATAATATGGTGCATCAGCTTATAAATTTGATTCGTAGGTTATATATATTAATTCGTGGAAATAAGAGAAAAATTTGTAAAATTGGACAGTTCTCTGCTTAGCACCGCCTTTGTACTCATGAGCTGCCTTCATGAGCAGATCGGGAATGCACCTCCTTGAATTCCTTGATGAGAAGGTTTTGTCAGAGAACCATAAGCATCGTGTTTTTCGGACAGCATTCAAGCAAATAAAAAGCAACGAAAGCGAAAGGTCTTGCGGTTAAGGAGGCAAGGTTTTGCTCGAGCTTACAACGCATGGATATGTGATGAAATCGCTTGGGCGCGGCAAGCGACGCTTGAGCTGGTAATTTATCTTAAACCCATTGTCTCTGTAGCCGTTGTGCTTTTCGCGAGGGCCTTTTTACTGCTCGCTTCTGGTATTTCGCAGGGACAGCTTTGCTCTAGATGCGGCTACCGTGGCGGCCGCGATGAGAACACCGCTAATGGTCAGCATGATGTATGGAGAGTAAACGTAATGAATGAAGTAAGACGCGGAGAAGCCCAAAAAGACAGGCCCTAGGAAAGACCCAGCACCAATCGTAGATTCAAAAATGCCCGCCTTGGTCCCCCTGGAACCCTCGCCTTCTAGCACCCCGTGTATTGACATGGCATAAGCCATACCAAGGAAAAGCCCAAGCAAGGAAGGGGAAACCCCCCAGAACCAAGATCCCAACATGAGGCCTAGGGGAGCTATAAACGCCGCTAAGAGAGAAAGCGATAAATTCCTAACGATCTTGTTTCCAATCCTGTCTAGCGCCTCACCAGTACCTACCATGGCCGCTACCCTGAAGAAGCCCATAAGCGCTTCATATGACCCAACGTAAAGCGAGGATATGCCCAAACGGTAAGCGGTCACCGGAAAGTAGGAAAGAAAACCGGTCCCAGCGAAGCCGTAGCCGAAGGCCGCTAAAAAGTACATGGCGTTCACAGTTCCTTTCCCATCTTTTTCGAGCACTTTCACCTCTTTCTCCCCCTTGAAGAGAAAAATCGAAAGGATGGCGCTTACGATAACGATCAGCGTTATCGCCGCAAAGGTTTCTGAAGGGCCGATCGCGTAAACCAAAGCTCCGCCTGCAAACGGTCCTGCCAGCGCGCCAATTCCCCAAGATAGGTTATAGTTCCTGAGACCCTTTCTGCCCCCGCTTATCGCTGCCGTTGACTCAAGGCTTGGCCAGTAAAATGGCCATTCCATGCCTTCAACTACGCGCGCTATCATAAGTAGGTTTAGCGACCTCGAGACGAAGTAGACGGCGGTTATTCCTGGATAAGTTATTAGGAAAAGCGTAATCGGCACCTTTGAGCCAATCCTATCTCCTATCCTTCCTGCCATGAGAGGCATAAAGGAATATAAGGCACTTGAGAGCCCTCCCAACAGGCCTATCTCTAAGGGGTTAGCACCAAGCAAGTAGCCCTTTATGGGCAATGCCACAAATTCGATTCCCAGCACAAAGTCTCCTAGGAAGGCCAGGTAAAGTGCAAAAGCGCGCTTAGGTTTCACGAGCTCGGACTTGTACACCTTATAAGCGATGCGCGCAAAAGCCCAGAGAAACACCTCTACACGTTCCTTTGACAGCTTGGCCTACATGTGCAATTGAGAGGCCGCGCAATGAATAAGCGGCAATAGAGACACATCATAAGAGGTACTCCCGAAGCCGCGGCTAGGACGCCGATAACAGGGGTTGCCCTACTCTTTTTATTGCTTTGCGCTCATAGAAATGCGCGCTGGCTATTCCAGTTTGAGGCATTAAGAAGGTGACCTAAAGGAGAGCGCGTCCGGACAGCGCTTCGACTTTTGCGGGAACAGGAAAGGTAACGAATCAATGAGACAGCCGCGTCGAGCGCAGCGGCGGAAAAGTGGTTGGCCTACAACGGTACTAGGCTTTTGATTAGAAATAACCTCTTTATGACCAGTCCTAGCCGATCTGGTTCCCTGTTTACAGGTTACGGATCAGATCATGGCCGTCGTGTTCTGAAATCCGTTTCTCGCCTTCAACCCCTTTCGGGATGGGTGTCAAGTCATGAATTATGCCTGCCTACATTGTATCGCTCTCCCCTAGTGATTTTACTTACGCTTTCGCGCTGGTCTGAGGAACACATGGCTCGATCACGGAACTAACCAGTTCAATGGCTTTCATGAAGTCTTCAGGTTTTACGCTGCCTAGGCCTATACGAACTCCTGACTCAACTCCAAAGTAGCGGCCCGGTACCGTCATCACATCGGCATCCAGCAAGCGACTTGCAAGCTCTAGGCTGTTTACGCTGCAGCGTGAAGCGACAAAAGCTATGGGCATTCCTGGGATATGAATAACATCTGAAAGGTTTGCCAGAGCGCGCTCATTCTTTGATATTATGTCGGCATTCCTAGATTCGAACTCGCGCTTTTCAGATAGCGCCATAGCAGCGTACCTCAGTTCGAGATCGAACGGTCCAGGCGATATTAGGTCTGCATAACCCTTTACCTCTCTTATAATGTCTTTCTCAGCTATAACCCAGCCGAGCTTCACGCCGCTCATGGTGTAGAACTTTGACGTACTTCCAGTAAAAATCACGTTAGGTAAGGGTGCTTTGATTTTGAGCTTAACGAAGTCGGAGAACACGGAATCGACTATGGCGTAAGAATGAGATTCTTGGAGCCGGCCGCTGAGTTCTTCCAGTCTGTGCATATCAATGTATCTTCCCGTCGGATTGTTTGGATTTGAGATCACAAGTGCAGACGACCGCGGCAGGGGATCCTCAAGATGGCGTGCGGTAAGGGTTGGAATGTTCAAGGCTGATGCAAGTACCCTTATGGGTTCATATTCCGGAAGAAAACCGACGGTCTGGTTGATGGCTTTCCTTATGGCGATCAGGGAAAGGAAGTTGCCCTCCTGAGTGCCATGCACGAGAGCAACTTCATCTAGGCTTGCGTCATAGGCCTCAGCAACCAAAGAAAGGGCATCCGCATCTGTAGGCTTAAGCTCATCGGGGTTGATTGGAGACATAGAGCTAGAGGAGAGGTCAAATCTTGCCCTATGGGTTCTCATCCACTCGAAATGTTCTATCTGCATGGGATAAACTTCATGGAGATAAATAAGCTTCCATTGTGGAATACTGCGTGGATTGGGTCGCTCTTAAGCGAAACGAATTTAAATATGGCAGCTACCGAGCAACTAACGTTAAGAGGAAGGCTTCATTAAGGGCTTCTGAGAGATCGGAGAAAAAACGGTTCCAGTGAGGAATGCTTAGTGAATCGATCCACCCTTACGGGTAAGCTTTCCCAGTTAATCGACACGCTTGCTCCCTTGCGCGAAATACGGGATAATTGCTTTAGTGTGCTGCTCGCAGAGGCGCGATCTTCCTCATGCATCTCACCTGCGTTCCGCAGGCAAAGTCCTTCCCTCATTTATTCTCTAACCTCCATTCCTAGCTTCATAACCTTGACCTTCGAGCGCTTTGCCTCTTGGATTTGCCCTTTAAGGAAGTTCGCGATTCCCGGTTCATAACAGCTTCCTGCTGTGCTTTACCGCTTGGACATAGCGACAGCGGAGATCGCAAAAGTGAGTGCGATCCCCTCGATCTTTATCGCGTAGTTTCCCGTTGTGTGTTAACCATTAAAACGCTTCCATGAGAGCGCTATCCATTCCTTCAAGGGGACTTCCGCTTCTACCTCCGTCACGTTAAAGCATCCATCATGAGATAAAACGAATGTCGCGCTCAATACGCGGAGCAGTTCGCAAACTGCAGGTTAACGGGAGGTCTCCGCGCTTGTGCAGCGGAAAGGATACTTGCTTATCTCATGGCTGAAGCTTTATTGCTTCCTTGAAAGGGCTACGTAACGTAAGCCATCATGTAATAGCTAGCTGATGTTAGCGAAACCGTTACCGAGGCCATCAGAAAAGAGCCTTGCAGCTACCAATATAAGAAATGGCAGAAGGCGCTTAAGGTGATCTTTTAGCGCGGCTGTGGGTATAACCGAAGTTTCGATGTGATTGGTTTTCGCTTTGCAGTAAGCCTGTTGAGCTTTTGCTGATTTAGCCTTATCAAAATAAGGAGAATCACCACGGGCAAAATCAGGGAGAAGTACGCTAGTCTCATCCCTATTAAGGATATGACCGCGCCAGCCACAAATGGCACGGCCACTCCAATGATCATCATTATGGAAAAGAAGAAGGAATTTGCAGCATTCCTTAGTTTTTCTTCAAAACCGCGGCTTATGTAAATCAACGAAATCGGGTACGTAAGCCCGTGAGGTACTCCAAGCAGAAGAAAAGCGACCGCCAACATAAGCAACGACTTAGAAATGGCCATGAGCGTTAACCCTATCAAGGTAAGGGTTATCCCAAAATAAGTCAAGTTAAACAACGCCTCGAAGTGCTTAATCGAAAGGATCAATCTTACGGTGAAGGATGCAGCAAAAAATACGGCAAATAAGAGCTCAATTTGAGCATAGGACGCGCCGAAGACGTCCTTGGCATATATGCCTCCAAAAGCCGTCAGGATTGCAAACGGTACGTTGTAACTCAGTATATTATATACCGCGGTCATGAAGTAGGGGTTAGAAGAAATTTGGTCAAACTTAGCTGGCTCTCTTTTTTCACTTGCCGGGAAGCGTATAGTTGGGGAAAGGGCGGCAGTCAAAATACCTAACGGCGCGAAAAAGAGAAAGGCTTGCCTTAACGTGTACTTCATGAGTATTAGCCCCTCTAGGGAAGGGCCTACGATCAGGCTAGTGCTCAGGCTCAGCGTGTATATAGCCAGTACGCGCTCTCTAGTCCTGGCATCTTGAAACAGGCCGGCCGACGTCACTATGTTTGGCATCAAAAAGCCCAGCACAAACCCCGAAAGGGCAGCTAGCAACCAAATCGTGAATGGGGTCGCCAGGTAGAACAGCGGAAGCAGCACCGCAAATCCAACGCTGGATAGCATGAAGAAGAACTTTCTCCTAACGGCGCATAACCTCGAGTTCAAAAAGGCGCTTGCCAAGAAAGTAAATCCAGCAAATACCCCGGATATTACGCCGATCTCCGTTGGGCCCATGGAAAACTCGTACTTCGCCAACAGGGGCACTGTTGTGACCACCATGTTGTTGCTCGCCCTCAGGGCAAACGTCATAGCCACTATTACGATGATTGAAATAATTATTGATGATTTCATACGAAATGTTAGACCGTTGATATAAAAAGTTTTATTCGCACGACTTTAAAGGTTATAGGCTCGGAGCTCGCTTGTGATGGGCGAACGCAGCTGCCTTGCTTTCGTTAGATACTACTCGCCTGAGCTAAGGCATGATTACGAAGTAGGCGAACCATTTTTTCGATAGACGGGTATAGCGTTCTGGGTTCAAAAGGAGATCACATCCTTACGTTTTAGGTGCCAGGGTCCTCGGAGCAGGTCCAATATAAAGAGCCCTTGGCCTTATTATCCTTCCTCCCATCTGCACATACTCCTCAAAGTGAGCAAGCCATCCAGCGGTCCTTGAAAGTGCAAACATCGCTGTGTATGCTCCCTTCGCGTAGGGGATGCCAAGGGATGCATACACTATAGGGGAATAGAAATCGGCGTTTGGATAGATGCCTTTGACGGCAAGGGACTTGAGGCCTACCTGTTCCAAGGCTAGGGCAGTTGTGAGCATTTTGTGCAGTTGCCCCTCGGATGCTAACTTCATGGCAATGGATTTGAAGATCAAGGCCCTTGGATCATAGGCCTTATAAACGCGGTGCCCAAAACCCATGAGGCGCTTCTTTCCGCTTGCCACATTTTTCTCGAACCATTCCTTTGCGGCCTGTGGCTCGCCTACCTCGTTAAGCTGCGCCATAACGCCCTCAGTTGCACCTCCATGAAGAGGGCCTCTCAGGGCAGCAAGAGCGCTTAACACCGCTGAGTAGGGATCTGCGAGCGTGGACACGGTCACAAGCCCAGCAGTTGTCGAGGCAGGCACTTCGTGATCAAGGTAGAGTATTATGGCTTGGTCTAAAGCCCTTACCTTTTCATCGCTTGGTTCCTTGTCTTGAAGCGCTACCAAAAAGCTGCGGGCATAACTGGCCGTCGGGCTCGGAAGCTTTGGTTCCTTACCCATGGCGTGCCTGAGAGCAATTACCGTAATCGCGGCCATCTGCCCAAGCATGGTTGCAAAGGTGTCAGGCATGTGGATCTTTCTCCACTGGAAATCTGACCCCGCGGCCAGCGAAGCCATGGCAACGGCCTGCATCCCTACCACATCTGAGGACCGGGGAAGCGCTGCCACCGAGCTAACGACGTAATCAGGTAGCTCGTAGCCTTTCTCCACCAAGGCCCTGAAGCGGGCTAGCTCGCTGTCGTCCGGAAGCTTGCCGTAAAGGAAGGCGTACTGGATCACCTCGGCGCTCGCGCCGGAGGATATTATGTCCTCGATTCTGTATCCGAGGTACCTTAGCTCCCCTCTCTCTCCGTCTATGTATGTTAGCCTTGTGGGCTTTATGTAGACATCCTCTAAGCCAAGGGATAGACGAGAATCCGGCAGGTAAGCCGTAGCAGGATCCTCGCTTGCCTTGCAAATTGTATCCATTATGCCAAAAGGCAGATGGATATTTTTAAACCTTATGGCCAAAAAGTTGAATACCATTCAATAATTTGGGCCAGATTTGGTATACCGTGCTAAGACTAGCGGTAATATCCCTCCGGCCCTATTCCTCTCCACGTGCGATAACGTGTCCAGCCGCGCTCTAGCCGCAAACGACCATGAGCCTTTTTCGTCACGACAGGTCACTAGGGCGTCACATCCCGGCGAAAGGCCGTGGGGAAAGCGCACGGAAAATAGCTCTTTCCCGCTCAAAGCTCTTAGCTTATGAGCGTCAACCTGCAGGGGTAAGATCCCAACCGAGATCAGGTTTGAAAGGTGAATGCGCTCAAAGCTGGCGGCCATAACAGCCCTGACCCCCAAGAGCGCTGGGCCTTTCGCTGCCCAGTCCCTCGAACTCCCGCTTCCATACCTTTCCCCGGCTATGATTATCAGTGGAACGTGCTCTGATACGTATTTCTGCGCTGCCTCAAACACGCTCATGATCTGGCCATCTGGCAAGTGCGCGGTCCACGGTCCTGTCCTTCCTCCAGCAAGCGCGTTATTGACCGATGGGTGCGCAAAGGTGCCGCGTACCATCACCTCATGGTTTCCCCTTCTGGATAGGTAGGTTCCCAGCTGCTCAGGGCTCACACCTTGTTCAACAAGGTACCGCCCCGCGTCGCTGTCTATCGGTATCTCTCCGGCGGGGGAGATCATGTCCGTGTTCACGTCATCACCCAGAACTAAAAGCGCGCGCGCATCCTCGATTTCCCCGCGCTCTTCTGACGCGAAAAGCGGGGGCGGCCTGATAAACGTAGACTTGCGATCCCATGAGAAAAGCGCAGACGTACTAACTCTGAGCGAGCTCCAGTCCTCGCTCCCCTTGGCTAGGGATGAGTACGCCGATTTGAAGTCATCAGCGCGGACAACACTTCTAACGGCCTCGTCAACCGTCTGGCGCGGTGGCATGAGGTCCCTAAGGAAGACAGGTCTACCGTTGGGATCTGTTGCCACGGGCTCGCTATTCAGATCTACGTTGATCGTTCCGGCTATGGCATAGGCTATCACGAGTGGGGGAGAGGCAAGGTAGTTCGACGCTATAAGAGGGTGAATCCTGTAAGGGAAGTTTCTGTTTCCGCTTATGACGGAAACGCCCTTTATCCCCTTGCGGATGGCTTCTTCGGCTTGAGGCAGCAGTGGTCCAGAGTTACCTATGCATACGGTGCAGCCAAAGCCCGTCACGTGAAATCTGAGAGCCTCGAGATAGGGGATAAGTCCTGCCCTCTCTAGATAGGCCAGCACGGCAGGGCTACCAGGGGCAAAGCTCGTCTTCACCCAAGGTTTAACCGCTAGCCCCCTCTTTACGGCCTCTTTGGCAAGCATGGCAGCGGCTATCATGAGCCATGGGTTCGACGTGTTCGTGCAGCTGGTTATGGCAGCTAAGGCAACGAAGCCGTCCTGCAGGCTTTCAGCAGCCATTTCATGTGAGTTACCGAAACTTCCGAGAGGCATCCTCTGGTCGGGTCTCGATGGGCCAGATATGGAGGGTTCCACATCTGATAGGTCTACCTCGATGATCCTTGAGTAATCGGGCTCGAGATCGTCGGCGAAGATGCCCATTTCCTTAGCGCAATCTCTCACCAAAGTAACCTGATCATCGCCCTTTCCCACGATCTTCAGAAAAGAAAGCGTTTGCTCATCGATAGGAAAGAGCGCTGTGGTCGCTCCATATTCAGGTGCCATGTTAGAAAGCGCAGCCCTGTCCGGTACCGGAAGCGTTCTCGCCGCTGGCCCAAAGAACTCCACCAATGCCGCCACCACGCCGCTTTTTCTGAGCTTCTGCGTTATGAAAAGTGCGAGATCGGTGGCAGTCGCCCATCCCTTTAGTTCCCCTACAAGCCTGACTCCGATAACTTCTGGTATGACCGTGGTATACGGCTGGCCAAGCATGGCCTCCTCGGCTTCAAGTCCCCCTACGCCCCACGCTAGGTAACCAAGCGCGGAGGCCATAGTTGTGTGGGAGTCCGTGCCCAGAAGCATCTCTGGAAAAGCCGCTGATCCATCTGCCGATTGAGTTATCACGTTCGAGAAGTGCTCCATGTTCACTTGGTGTATTATGCCCTTTCCAGGCGGGACAACCTCAAAGTTCCTAAAGGCCTTTTCGGCCCACCTCAGGAACGTAAACCTTTCTTCGTTTCTCTTCAGCTCAAGTTTCGCGTTCTCGGCAGCTGCGTCCCAAGATCCAAAGTAGTCAACTTTGATCGAGTGGTCAACTACCAGGTTAACGGGTATCGCGGGATTTACCTTAAGCGGATCCGCTCCCCTGCGCCTGACCTCGTCCCTGAGGGCCGCCAAGTCCACCAGTACTGGTATACCCGTTGCATCCTGAAGTATTATCCTTGTTGGCCAAAGCCTAATGGGCTTACCAATGTTCTTTTTCCAGTTGATGAGAGCTATAGCTGAGTCTTCATCGCCGTTTCTGAGGGCGTTTTCAGCCATCATCCTTACCGCATACGGAAGGCGTCTCGCCGAGTCACCTAGTAGCCGCCTCAAGCTGTAAACGGCTATGGTCTCGTGCGGTGCGCTCAAGTGCGAAAGCGCTCTCTGCCGTAACTCCTCAGGGCCTTTCTCGCTCACTTCTGCTCTCCCCGGCCCAGCGCCAATTCTAGGTTCTCCTGTACCCTTGTCAGGAACTCCTGAAGCGTTGCTACGTGACTAGGGGGTATGGCAGACATGGAGGCCACATCTTTGGTCATTACGCCGTCAGCCTCAACGGTCTTCTTTACCGCCCACTCCAGGGTATCAGAGAACATGGAGAGTTGTGGCGTGTCGTCGGCTCTCCCTCTTGCCCTCAGGGCGCCAGTCCACGCGAAGATCGTAGCTATGGGGTTCGTGTGGACGGGTTCGCCCTTCAAGTAGGCGTAGTAATGCCTTTGAACGGTCCCATGTGCCGCCTCGAACTCCTTGAATCCGTCTGGGGAGTAGAGCTCTGATGTCATCAGGGCAAGCGAGCCAAACCCTGATGATATGAGGTCGGAGAGAATGTCACCATCGTAGTTCTTTGCCGCCCAAACAAAACCTCCCTCAGATCTAACGACCCTCGAAAGGGCGTCATCTATGAGGAAGTAGCTGTATGTAATTCCCGCTGCCCTGAACTTCTGGGCGTACGATTTCTCGTAAATTTCGCCGAATATCTGCTTGAACTTGGCATCGTAAACCTTCGATATGGTGTCCTTGGCGGCAAACCAGAGGTCCATTCTTTCATCAAGCGCGTAATTGAAGCATGAGCGCGCGAATTCTTCGATTGAACTTAGGGAGTTTACCTTGACCTCTGCGATGCCCGGTCCCGTTACCAACTTACGCACCGAGTTCACCGAAGTGCCTGACTTGAAGGACAGTTCCACGTAACCGCTCTGCCCAAACTCCAGTCCCTCTCCGTCGTAGATATCGCCAAAGGCATGTCTAGCTATAACTATGGGTTTTTTCCACGACCTCACTGCGGGAATTACGTTCCTGAGCAATATGGGTTTTCTGAATATGGTCCCTCCCAGCACTTTTCTTATGGTCGCGTTTGGGCTTGGCCATTCGTTTTTTAAGCCGTACTCCTTTACCCTTTCCGCGTTAGGGGTTATGGTTGCGCATTTAACTCCTATGCCAATCCTTTTTATGGCATTTGCTGCCTCAGCTGTTACGCGATCATCGGTTTCATCTCTATGCCTTAATCCAAGGTCGTAGTACTCAGTTTTGAGATCCACATAAGGTTCGAGGAGCAGCTCCTTTACGAGGCTCCACATGACGCGGGCCATTTCGTCACCGTCTATTTCAACTACTGGTCTCTTCATGTATATTTTTTCATGCAATTCGGTTATTTGTGGAATATTTTTCCCAATTTAAGCTTGGCGAAAAATTCTTGTTTTAAAATTAGGCCGTAAATTGAAAATCTTTCCGCCGAAAAAAAAGAAGCACTTAAGTTTGGTAGCTGATAATTACTTCATGAAGTACGTGAACCTTGGATCTAGTGGAGTGAAGGTTTCGGCTCTATGTCTTGGCACATGGCATCTTCCAATTCTGTCGGAACTCGATGAGTATGGCGTCCACAAGATAAATGAGGACCTTTTTCTTAAGATCGCCAAGAGGGCATACGACAGCGGTATAAACTTCTATGATACCTCAAACCGTTACCATGGAGCCATGGCCCCTGTTGACCTTAACCATGTTGGCAACGCTGAGAAATTGCTCGGCAAGTTCTTGGCCGAGGTCGACAGGGAATCGGTCGTGCTGGCCACAAAGGTAAGGGGGCAGATGGCGGCTTGGCAGAACGGGGAGGGTCTTTCTCGCAAGCACATCAGATGGCAGATCAGAGAATCGCTCAAGAGGTTGGGGACATCTTATGTGGACCTTTACCAGATACACTGGGCCGATCCATCTACTCCAAAAATGGAGATCCTTAGCACGCTTAATTACCTCATATCTGACGGAACGGTCAACTACATTGGCATAAGTAATCACTCGGCCGCTGACGTGGCTGGGTTTATGCAGCTTTCGGTCGAAAGAGGGCTTGAAGGGTTCATCAGCACGCAGGATCTCTACAACGTAATAGATAGAGGACTAGAAGCAGAAAAAACTTGGATCTTAAATAGGTATGGAATGGCGGTTCTTGCCTACTCTCCTATCGCTCAAGGTGTGCTCACCGGAAAATACGTTGACTTCAGCTCCGGAAAGTGGGTTGTACCCGAGGGGACAAGAGGTGAGAGGTTCGAATCTGTGAGGAGGTACTTCACCGATCAAAACCTAAGGCTAATCAAGGAACTCAAGGATATAGCCGACTCAAAGGGCGCAACCGTAACGCAGGTCTCTCTGGCATGGCTCATGAGTTCGCAGGAGAGACTTGGTTTTGTCACAATCCCAATAATAGGCGTTACCAGTATCGATCAATTAGAAGAGAACTTAAGAAGCCTTGATGTGAAGCTTACGAAGGATGACCTGCAAAGGATCGATGAGATCACGGGCAAGGGCACGATCTCTCGTTGACGTCATGATGTGCGCGGGCGCTTCGGCTCACGCGGTTACGCAAGCAACACGCCTAGGCGTTGGTGTCATAGGCGGCCCAACCGCTTGCCACGACGTTATGCGAGCGGGAAGCTTGCGCTAAGAGCGGCGCTTATGCCTTAGCTAATAAGCGGCGATAATAGGCGTCATTCCCTCGATATGCGCGGATTACGCGATGACCCATCACCTAAAACTTTTAAGAGTAGCCGAAAAACGATCTAACATGCACCCAGGTCAGATAATGGGGACGTTCACCACAAAAGACGGCAGGTCTGTATTCATAAGAGCGATCGACCTAGGAGACGTTGAAGGCCTACTGAACTACATAAACGCGCTTATAGATGAAGATGCACCCATCTCTACTAACGAAAGGCAGACATATCTCTCGGAGGTAAGGTTTGTAGCGGATGAAATTCAGAGAATGCTTAAAGGAGATCTCTTGAGTCTAGTTGCGCTCGCTGAGGGAAAAATCATTGCACATGCCGATATAAGGAGGGGATCTGGCAGGACAAAGCACGTTGGAACCCTGAGCATTGGCGTTCTCGCCGGATGGAGGAATGTGGGCCTGGGCTACGAGCTCATAAGGATTTTGCTAAATCTTGCAAGGGCCGAAAACTACAAGCTCATAAGGCTCGAAGTCTACGTTCACAACGTTTCCGCGATACACCTTTACGAGAAACTTGGATTTGCCCAGACGGGAATGGTGCCAAAGATGGGGCTCTTTAAAGAAGGATACACAGATGCGCTGGTTATGTGCAGAGAGCTCTAGCTTATCGCGAGGGCTTTTTGCTTCGCGCGCGGTTGCTTATGGTGTGACAGGTCATCTAAGCGTAAATTAAAACGGTTTGAGATGCACGCGTTAGAGCACGAAAATGGGTTGCGCGCTGCGCTTAACGTTGGTTAATTCGTTTAGCTTGTCTATCAAGTTACGAACCTAAGGCGCGGCTTAGACATCCCCACCCACTCATGGAATTGCCTTCCTTTTCTGGTAGGGCATTGACCGTTAAACGAGACTGGATAGGTACGATACTCCCAGCGTGAGTCCCTTTTTGACCTTTTCCTCGGTCCCACTGTAGACCGGGTCTTCATGCTCCACGTCGAGGGCACCATCGTATCCGCCCTCGCGTAAGGCCGTTATGAATGCCCTCCAGTTTATGGATCCCCATCCAGGTATCCTATACCGCCACCAGCCATGCCCGAATATACCGACGCGCGAAAGCCTATCAGTGAGTAACTCCGTGTCTTTGGCATGCACATGCATTATTTTGGGTGCGTAATCACGCGCAGCCTTCACGTAGTCAATTCCCTGCCATACCAGGTGAGATGGGTCAAGCTCTAGGCCAAGGTTAGGGAACATTTTAAACAGCCTATCCCATATCTCCGGCGAGTAAGCTATGTTTGTACCGGATGGGAACTTTTCCATTGGGCAGTTCTCAATCGCGATCTTCACGTTCTTGGAGCGAGCGTAATCTAGCACGGGCCCAAATTGCTCTTGGGCTAAGGCCAAGTTTTCTTCTACGTCCTTCCATGGGTCGCGACCCACAAAAGTGCACACCAAATCGATATCGTTGTTCGATGCGAAGTCAATGGCGTCCTTCACGTGATTCAAGTTAGCTTTCCTTCTTTCCTCGTCTGGATCGAGAAAATTGGCGTAAGCACCGATCGCGGACACGCTTATGCCCGCTTCTCTAGCCAATTCTCTCGGGCTTTCCTTATAAGGGGCATAAGCGAGTTCCACCGTCTGAGCGCCTATCGACTTCCCAAAGGCAAAAAGATCAGAAAGGGGAACATTCCTTAAGGCTGAGGAAAGGAAGCCAACCTTCATGTCATTTCACCGTACACCAATGCATGGTTGCGTAAAAACATGCTCATCTAACGGTCTTAAATTGTCTGATTACGGCGCTTGCGCCCTCTATTTTCATGGTTTCCTTTCATGGGGCGCTTTGTTTTTAAGTCCACGGCTTGACGCACTGAATGTTTAAATCTATTAGGATGAAAAGACAACGAGAAAGAGCCCTAATGCTAACGTTTGGGGGTCACGCGATAGGTTAAGGATAGCGCATTCGGCTATGGATAGCGCGAGGTAGCATATTGGAAGCCTTGCGGGTAACGCTCGACGACCTAGCAAGGGTCTGCTGAGGATGCCCCCTTCCACGAACCCTTATGGCTGTGGCACGAGCTTGTGGCTTGCACGATGTTTTGAACAGCATGGTTCGGAACCGAAACGCAAAATAAGGCATCAATTTTATGTGCTTGCATGGATTTGGTGTTGCATGACGTTCATCTCTTTTTGTGCTTAAAAATTGTTTTTTAAGAAACTGGTCTTTCATAAGGCACGCGACCGCAAGTTAAATAGCCAACTGATAGCAAACAGTTGCTTGGATCGGAGGCTGTTTCATCTCGAACTGAAAGAAAGCGCAAAGCTTGCCTCCAAAAAGGGACCAAGTGACCGCAAGGTACAGTCGCCATTAATTTCTGCGACTTCCAGATAGAAATATTCATGTGCATGGAGGCACGTTCCCATGTTGATTGGTTCTTCTGCCAGGGGATTACCAGCGCTTTTCGCTTTGTGTTAAGGCCTTAATTCAAGATGGAGAGCTCACCGCTATGACGTTAGGGTGCAGCTTGCGTTCCCAGAAATATGCCGGCTACCTGGTAGAAGCCTAAAGGGTGTGCTTGTGCTCCTAAGCGGGATGCTTAGCGCTACTTATTGCGGCATCCGATTCAAAAATTAATCAAGGTAAATTAGGTTTGGGACTGTGCAGGGCTTCTTGTTGATCATGGATGCGACAGGTCGCTCGGTAAGCTCACGTTTACCTCTTTCTTTTTTGATGCGGACTCGTATATGGCATCGATGATATAGTGCATCATGACTATGCCTCTGGGATCGATGGGATTCTGCTTTTTGCCCTTTATTACATCCACGAAGTCTGCTATCTTTTGCCTAAATCCATCTACATGGGGCATAGCAGTAGGAGATATGTTTACCATGTAGCCGTTTTGATCGGTGTAAAATGTGGGCACTCCGTTCGCTATGGTAATTCCTCCCTTTGTGCCAAGAATAAGGGGATTGCCCAAGGAGTCGGCGTGCATGGCCCACGCCTGCTTGTAAGTCATGGTGAGACCTCCCTCGAACCTTATGAAGGCGGCCGAGAAGTCCTCGACCTCAAACTTTTCTGGGTCCCACTTCCACGCTCCTACTACCTCGCTTGCCTCCTTATCGTGACCGATATAGCTAGCTGTGGTCGCATCTACCGTAACCGGAATCGGGTGATTCAGAAGGTAAAGAGATGAATCAAGCGGATAGACGCCTATGTCGAGGGTGACCCCTCCTCCTGCAAGCTGCTTACTTATGAAGGTTGGGCTTCCGGGTAGCCCTCTTCTTCTTCCGGTTTCAACGCCCATACCAGTGGCCTCGGCATAATACGTCTTACCCAAGAAGCCAGAATCTACAAATTTTTTCGAAGCAACTAGAGCTGGGTCGTATCTGCTTTGAAATGCGACCATGAGCGTTTTTCCAGTTTCCACCGCAGTTTTATACATGGCATATGCGTCATCTCCGGTAGACGCCATGGGCTTCTCCACGAGAACGTTAACTCCCTTCTTCATTGCGGCTATAGCCGCTGGAGCGTGATACCTGTGCGGAGTGCATATGCTAACTCCGTCCAGTTCAACGGAAGAAAGCATTTCATTGTAGTCTTTGAAGGTGTTCTCGCGAGGAATGTTCCACTCCTTTATTCTCCTCTCTAGGGCGTTCTCGTCAACGTCAGAAACGGCTACGATTTCGACATCCGGTATGGTCATGTACCTCTGATAGTGAGCGCCAGCTATACCACCAGCACCTATGAAGCCTATTCTCACCTTTCCGGTTTGGCTTGGCATACGACGCAGAGGCTGATGCATTAAAGGCTTTCTTTTACTTGGGCCTTTGCGCTACCGCTGAAAGGCTCTCAGAGTGAGCAAGGCAGCGGTTAGAGCCAAAGGGCTATTTAAATGGCCGCGATCGCCCGCATAAGCATATCAGAAGGAAATGGTCCAGATTTAATAACCCTGGGCGGCTATGAGTGGCTCACCTCTTGGCCTTATCGCTCATCCCAAAAGGCGCAAACAAGGCCGAGCGAAGCCCAGCAAACCCATATTCGCTTTCGCTTACGCGACCACAGATCACATGAACATGCGGCATCGCAGTCTTTAATACGTCATTTCTTCGCGCGTCTTTTCTCTTGTACTTTAGATCGATCGCATTTGCCACTTGAGTGTGGTGAAAAAGGGTGCCAGTCGATGAGATGAAAAGCTGTAACGGAATGGGAGTTCGTCGAAGGACTTCAATTCGAGAATACGTCATGCCATCGCAAGCTCGAGAGGCAGGCTAATTGTGCCCATTACGAGGGTTAGCATTAAAAGGGCAGTGCTCAGCGCTCAACAGGAGAAATGCGTCTCAAAGGTCGTTACGAGTACCGTAACGCAACGCGAGGTTCCCAGGACGGTTCAGGCTAAATATAAAGCGGGCAGAGGCCGCAGCGTGAGGCTTGGGAAGGGAAGCTTCGTGTTGTGAAAGCTTAAACGCTCACGCATCACGGGCGTATGAAGGCAGTCGTGATAGGTTGCGGCGGCGTCGCAAATTGGGCGCATTTGCCGAACTTGAAGAAGTTAGGCGTTGATGTGGTTGGGTTATGCGATATAGTGGAGCAGAGGGCCGAAGATGCGGCGAAGAAATACGGTGGGTCGCCTTTCCAGGATTATCGCGATGCCCTGAAACTTGAAGCCGACTTTGTCGTGATAGCAACGCCACCCGATACGCATTATGAAATAGCGAGATATGCCCTAGAGCAGGGAAAGGACGTTTTCTTGGAGAAACCCTTGGCAGCTGACCTGAAAAGCGCACAGAATCTTTACAGGGCTGCGACTGAAAGCGGGAGAAAGCTCGTCCCTGGCCTCTGTCTTAGGTTTAATCCAATGTTTACGTACGCTGCGTCTAGAGTAAAAGAGCTGGGCAGGCTCCATTACGCATACAGCTTTGCTCTGGGAAACGCCGCGGGCTTGCTGGGTCCTTCCGGGTGGGTCCGCGAAAAGAGGAGAAGCGGCGGAATGATGACGGAGAACGTCATTCACATGATAGATGCCCTTCGCTGGTTTGCAGGAGAATACTTATCCGTAAGCGCCGCTTACTCCACGTTCACCCCGGGCTCTGACATCGAGGATAACGTTTCGGCATCAGTGCGCTTTGAATCGGGAGCCATAGGTAATATAAGTAAAAGTTGGACTTCGGCAAGGTCGCTTGAAGGATGGGGGATCGTAGGTGAAAATGGCTCAATAACCGTTGAGGGCTACGTTGACGGGAGCTTAAGGGTTGACATCAAGGGTTACGGTGTCACGGAGACGCACTCTTATCAAGGAGGAGGGCAACAGATGTACCTCGACGAGATGCTGGCATTTACGAGGTTCTTGAAGGGAGAGATCAAATATCCCGTTACGGCACTCGACGCTTTAAGGGCTCAAGAGCTTTCTGAGGCCGCCCGTCTCTCGTCCGAATTGAGGAGGGAGGTGAGAATCGATGAGGTTAGGAGTTAACGCCTGGATATTTGGGTCGCTGCCCATCGATGAAAAGATCAGCATGGCGCGGAAGCTGGGCTTTGAGGGTATTGAGCTCAACTATGGAGACGATGTTCAGGAGGAGAGCGGCCTTAAAGCTCCCAATGACATGGCTTTACCCAGCCTATGCACGTCCCTTTTCTGGAGGTATCCGCTTAACTCTCCTGACGAGGAAACAAGACGCAAGGGAGTAAGCGTTGGAATCTCCATGGCTAAGACGGCAGCAAAACTGGGGGCTAGCGTTATTTTGATTGTGCCAGGTGTAAATAATCCCAGCTTAAGCTATGACCAGCTTCTTACGCTGTCGGCTTCTTCCCTTAAGCAAATAGGTAAGGTAGCCAGGGATCTGGGAATAACTATCGGTGTCGAGAACGTTTGGAACAAACTGTTGTACAGCCCGGTTGAGTACGCGACTTTCATAAGGGAACTGGGAGAGGGGTTTGGCGCATATTTTGACGTCGGAAACGTGATGGAGATAGGTCATCCAACGCAGTGGTTGAAGGAGCTTCAAGGAATGATAGTTGGCGTTCACTTTAAAGACTATGACCTTCAGTCGAAAAGGTTCGTCCCCCTCCTTCAGGGAGACGTTCCATGGAAGGAAGTAATGCCATTCCTCTCTAGCTACCATGGCTTTGTCATGGTTGAGCAGGGCCCATACAGGGGTCATCCTTATCAGGCAGCGATAGATGCGAGGGCGGCAATGTCAACTATATTTTCCTACGCCGTGTAAGCTTAAAGGGAAGTGCGCCAGGCTTTTAGCTCGGCGAAGACCAATGGGGCGGAAGTCCGCTTCCAATCCGACGGAAAGCCAATTCGCTTGAGCTTTGGCAAGTATGGTGCTTCTGCCTCAAGCATCTCATGGCCCATTCTCTCAATTTCGGGAATCGTGAGAATGCTTGAAGTCAACGGGTCCAGCAGGAGCGCCTCAATTACCGCTTCTCTGCTCCCCTCTTTTAGTGCCTTGACCACGAGCTCTTGAGCGTTTATGTTCATCAGGTTGAGGGCAGCCAAATGTGGGGGTAGCTCTCCCACGTAGGTTGGGTGTATGCCGCTCCCATCAACAAGCACGGGTAACTCTACTACGCTCTCAGGCGGAAGGTTTGATATCAAGCCATGGTTTTTCACGTTACCATACACCCTTGTCGGTGTCTTTGTCTCGATCGCGTGAATGATCTGCGCTGCGTACTCATTACTCCTATTTAGTTCTATCTTGGGTAATTTTTCGAGACGATCTCTGCTTTCCCTGTCGCGCGTTGCACGCCTATCCATTAACTCGAGCCTTTCCTTGTGATTCAATATGCGGTACCTCTTCAAAAGCTCCTGGTTCTTCCGGAAATAGGGCAGGTACTCCGAAAGATGATTGCTGTCTTCTGCGGAATAATATCCGAAAGCCTTGAAGACCTCTACCCTCACAAGGTCGTTGTAAGCCGGATGCGTGGGATCCGTATATACCCTGGGATCGTTCAGCTTTTCCCTTAACATGGGATATAAGTCATTGCCTTTCCACATTAGTTTGACGAACCACGCCATGTGGTTTATGCCGGCTGCAACATATTCCAGTTCCTCATATGGTATACCCGCGTACAGAGACAGCGTACGAGCGGTGCCAGGCACGCTGTGGCATAGCCCCACGTACTTTACCTTAGTTAGGTCCGAAACCGCCCATGACACGATTGCCATCGGGTTTGTGTAGTTTATGAGCAGCGCGTTTGGGCTTTCTTCCTCTATGTCATGGGCTATGTCAACGACGGCGGAAGCATTCTTGAGACCATAAAATATGCCACCTGGGCCTAGCGTGTCACCTACTCCTTGCTCAATGCCGTACTTCGCAGGGATCTCGAGATCCAGCCGATAAGCCACCATCCCTCCTGATCTTATGGAGGTTATAACGTAGTCGGCATCCCTTATGGCCTTCTTCCTGTCGGTTGTAACGTCGAGCTTGGCATGCAGACGGTTATCAGCTATTGCCTTTTCAACGAGCCTGGCCGTTGAAGCCAGCCTTTCCTGATCTATATCCATCAGAGAAAGGTTTACGTCGTTAAACTCTGAGTATGTCAAGAGGTCAGCCGTAATCGTTAGGCTAAAAGCTATGCTCCCGGCACCTATTATTGCCACCTTGACTTGGTCCGCCATAACTTTATGCGTATGCGTTTTATACGACTTTCACGATCGGCCGACGTCATCGGTCATAGCGCAAGGTCAAAGCGCTGGCTCGAATGTCATTGCGTAATAGGCGCTCCATTCTGTGAGCGATGCTCCTTGAAGCGCTTTCCTATAAAAACTCAACTTAAGCAGACCCATTTTTCGGTACGCGACTCGCGCGCCCAGGAATGGCGGTGGGCTTTTAATTTCGTTGGGGCCTTCGCCAGATAAGGCGGTTAAGCGCTTTTCATCGGCGTTAAGGAAGGGTCGTTTCTTAGATTACTCCAAGTTTTCGCTTGCAGGAGCTTAATGCCGTCACTGATCCGCTAGGCAATCTTTTTGCGGGAAGTTATTTGGTTGCACGAGGAATTTTCGGCGAAACCCGCGGATCGAGACCGCGGTTTGTGAACGAGCAACGACTCGTGGAAATGATGGGCTTTTTAGAGCGCCGAGAAGACTTTCACGCACGCTCCCGCATGGCAGCGCTTAAAAGAGAGTTGAACCTTACGGGTTTGCTAGAAGTTTGGCCAGGCTTCCTGTGGGCTTCGTTCACTTCATGGTTGAAGGATGGAAGGAAAGAAATGCCGATTTCCCGAAAAGCTGCTACCGTAAGTCCATCGCTGGACCTCCGCGATGCACCTTTCTGCAGCTTATAACTGACATTAATGGCTTCTTCTCTGGCGCTTTTGCGTGAGAGTAATTCTAATGCGCGCTATTTGAGGCATCATCGCTTCCCGTTTTTCACGTGGGCCTTGCGCTCTGCGCGTTATGTTTTACGTAGCAGCGATTTGGATGTGCTTGGGCTTTCCCTCAGATGATTCGAAATCTATGTTGAGCCGCTTCATGGATTTTGTAAGATATCGGGCATTCTGATTATATGGTCAAAGGTCTTTCCATGTAGAAATACCTGAATTATGAGTGTGAACTCATACGAGTTATGTAAAAAGTATTACTCGTGATAGGTTTAAATATCGCTTAATTCTAATCATATGAAAGCGTATAATCTCCTATGCGAGTTTGCGCGTGATCCGATGGGTATAGAGGCTGAGGCTCCAAGGTTCACGTGGTCTGCTGAGCCCGAACACAGGGGTCAAAAACAGTCATCTTATGAGGTCGAGGTATATGATGAGGGTACGTCAGAAAGAGTATGGGGGAGCGGTCGTGTGTCGTCGACTGAACAGTCAGCCGTTTATGGTGGTTCTCCGCTGAAGCCCGCCTCCTCTTACAGGTGGAGGGTTAAGTGGTGGGACGAGCAGGGAAAGGAGAGCGAGTGGAGCGATTGGGCACGCTTTGTAACCGGGCTTCGTTCTTGGGAGGCAAAGTGGATAGAGGGAGGCGGCGTGTTTAGAAAGGAATTAAAGGTTGAAGAGGTCAAAAGAGCGTTGGCCTTTATTTCAGGGCTAGGTTATTACGAGCTTCACATAAATGGCAAAAAGGTCGGAGACAAGGTGCTGGATCCAGGTTGGTCAGACTACAGCAGGAGGGTGCTCTACTCCGTTTACGATGTGACCGATTACCTCAAGAGAGGAGAAAACGCCATTGGCGTTTTGCTTGGCCATGGAAGATACATAAAGAGGTACGGATACTCTGACATACCGACGCTCATCTTTCAGTTAGTTATTGACGGAAAGACGGTTGTCGTATCTGATGAGAGCTGGAAGTGCGATCAGGGTCCCATAACGTTCGATGACGTATATGGAGGAGAGACGTACGATGCAAGACTTGAACAGGAGGGATGGGACCTTCCCGGGTTTGATGACTCAAGCTGGAAGCGGGCCAAGTTATCGGATCCTCCTAGGGGGAAGCTGGTCGCTGAAGCTTTTCCTCCCGTAAGGGTTACTGGAAAAGATAAGCCAATATCAATTACGAGCCCCAAACCCGGCGTATTCGTTTTAGATTTCGGGCAGAACTTCACTGGCTGGTTAAGGGTTAAGGCGAGAGGAGCAAGAGGAAGCGCTCTTGTCATAAGGCACTCAGAGCTAATCAACTCGGATGGCACGCTAAACGTAAAAAACATACGGGGAGCCAAGGCAACCGACACGTACATCTTCAAGGGAGATGAACTAGAGGAGTTCTCACCTCACTTCACTTATCACGGATTTCGTTATGCTGAGATAACTGGTTATCCTGGCACTCCATCCATAGAGAGCGTTGAAAGGGAGATTGTCCACACGGACGTGGAGCCAACCGGAGGCATCTACACGTCGAATTCTCTCATAAATAGGATACATGAGCTTACGGTGAGGGGGCAGCTCAGCAACCTCATGAGCATACCCACCGATTGTCCTCAGAGAGATGAGAGGATGGGATGGATGGGAGATGCTCAGCTCTCTGCGGAGGAGGCAGTTTTCAACTTCTGGATGCCCTCTTTCTATGAGAACTGGATATCTGAGATAAGGGAGAGTCAGCTTGAGGACGGACAAATACCTGATGTGGTGCCTCCGTTCTGGAAGACGTACCCGGCTGATCCAGCTTGGGGAATAGCTTACTTGGAGATCGCCTGGCTTCTTTACGTTTATTATGGGAACAAGAGGGTGCTTGAGGAGAACTATGAACCCATGAAGAAGTACGTTGGCTTCTTGGCATCCAAGGCAAAGGATGGTATCTTATCCATAAATAAGTACGGGGATTGGTGTCCCCCATCGCATGTGGTATCTCCGGACACTCCGAGGGAGCTCACCGATACATGGTATTATCATAGGTCCCTTTTCCTCCTGTCGAAGATTGCCGCTGCCCTTGGGAATGATAAGGAAAAAGAGCAGTATGCGGAAGAGGCGAAGCGGGTGGTAGGCGCTTTCAACTCGCGCTTCTTCGCAAAGGATCACTATGGTCCTGGCAGCCAGACATCTGACGCGCTCGCCATCTACGGAGGCTTTGTAGGAGGAGCCGAAAGGGAAGCCGTGACGAAGCACCTAATACATGACGTGGAAGTTGAGCATGATTCTCACCTTAGTACTGGGATCATCGGAACTCGCTATCTGTTTGACGTGCTGTGCGACGTGGGGAGGCCGGACCTTGCATATGCCGTGGTGAACCAGAGCTCTTATCCCGGCTACGGCTACATGATAAGAGAGGGAGCAACGACGCTGTGGGAAAGGTGGGAGCTTCTCACCGGGGAGGCAATGAACTCTCACAATCACATAATGTTTGGAAGCGTTGACTCGTGGTTCTACAGATACATAGCGGGCATAAGGGCAGATGAAAGCGAGCCAGGGTTCTCTCACATAGTATTTAAGCCAGAGGTGCTTTTGCTTGATCACGTATCAGCATCGTTGATGACCTTAAAGGGAAAGGTTTCAATTGAGTGGCAACGTCAAGGCAACACCTTGAACGTAAAGGTTCACGTGCCGGTGGGAAGCCGCGCGACCGTGCAGCTGCCCAAAGGGCAGCTCTTAATCGAAGAAAAGGAAATTGGCGGCGAGCTTCCTCAAGGAGTTCACGGGATAAGCGAAACTGAAGGGCAGATTAACGTGGAGATATATTCCGGTGACTACGCTTTCACGGTATCCATGTCAAAAGAGGCGTGATTTTTTAAGTTGGCATAAGGCTTTTTACTTAACGCGTGCTGATTGTTAATGGCATGAAATGCCCTAATCGGCATTTCTAGAGTTGCGTTCAAAAGACGCTCAAAGTCCGATAGAGCTCAAAGGGGGACATGGCTTTTTGCCCGTGACGAGAACTAGTAGGCCACCATTCAAGAATCTGTCATATGGGGGAGAAGTCCATAAGAGCGTTACTGATTTATGGTTAAGGCGATTTGGGCAAGGCGCTAATGGCATTATTTGGGAAAACCGACCTTTTATGATGGGTTTGTTTCGTTTTTAGGCTCATTCGGGTTTTATAATGAAAACGGTTAAGTGCCGTAATTGCTGAGCGTCTCTCAAAGTCATGCGAGGCCGCAAAACTTAAATGACCAGGCATGCGCGGTGCATGCAGCTGCCCGTGGTATTCTTGGGAAGTTTCGAAAACGAGTTCCTCAACCCGGAGGAAGCGCTTCAGGTGCTTAAGCAAGGATATCCTGGCGTTGACTTTAAGCCATATTCGGTAAGAAACGTCGTAGATGCTGAGGCATTTTTGTCAGCGGAGGCCAAGGCCACGGGTTATCTGGTGTTCAGTTCTAGGGTCATCGATGAAGGAACGTTTAGGACCATTTTGGCGAGTGGAAAGCCAGTGCTTGTCCTGTCGCAAACCATGGAGGGATCTCCAAATTACCTCATGGATGTAGTTCAAGCGAGCAAAGAAGGATATCCGGTTCTCGGGATAGCTACACAAGACCTGCTGGCTGCTGATGCGCTGAAAAAGGTCAGATACCTTTTGGCGATCCAGAAAATAAGGGAAAGCAAGGTACTCTTAATTACCGTGCGGGACCTGGCCTCGTACATGACGTGGGCTTTCCCAAATTCTACAGAAGTATCACGTGCGACCGCCAAATTTCAGCAAAAGATAGGCGTTCCCATTGAGTTCATGGATTTACGGGCGTTCGTCGATAAATATTACAGCAAGGTCGACGAGCAAGAAGCAAAACAGTGGGCTCAAAAGTGGATAGAGGGAGCAAGCCAGATGCTGGAACCCTCAGCGGAAGACGTGATAAAAGCCGCGAGACTTTACTTGGCAATGTTAAGGGCAGTGAGGGAAAGTAGAGCCAACGTGATCGCATTTGATTGCATAATGAACTTTAACTCTGGGCTCATTGACGCGTGGCCTTGTTTGGGGTACATGCAGCTTTGGTACGATAACGTTATCCCGGTTTGTGAGGCTGATATCTACTCCATATTTCCTTTGCTCATTGGACATTATCTCTTCGAGAGAAACGGATACGTGAACGATCCTGGGGTTGATGAGGTTAAGGGCAGGTTTGTCTATTGGCATTGCTACGCTCCCACAAATCCTCACAACTCTAAGAAACAAGAAGTCCCGTACGTGATCACCGACGCGCATGGAGGACATAAACACGCCTCAGTACACGTTAAACTTCCGGTTAACGAGATAGTCACTGTTCTGGGCTATAACCCACTTGCATCAGAGCTGAGCCTGCATCAAGCAAAGGCGATCGACAACGTTTACTGGAAGCAGCTGTGCGCCACTAAGCTTGTAGCAGAGGGCAAGGCCAAAGACGTGGCGTGGAACTGGTCTGCCGGAAGCGGCTATCATAGGGTGCTGCTTTATGGCGATCTAAGACGCGAGATAAAGGAATTTGCTGCGCTGATGGGAGTGAAGGTGCTCGAAGAAGATCGGTCATAGGCCTCTTTTACGTTATTATGAAATCGTTGCGATTACATGCCCTTGTTGAGCATGAGCGCAAAATGTGGCGCCCGTTTTGCGTCTTTTAGATGATACCGAATTAGACAGCACCAGATTGATGATTTTTCGCTTACTGGTTATCGTTGGGTTTGATGCGAGCGTAATACAGCACGCGAGCACAAGTGGGCGCTTGATCGGCACGTATATGATCAACGATTAATGGTCATGGAAGTGGCGTTCAGGGTGTAATCGTTTCTTGAATTGAGCTCACGATTTCCAGCGATCGTTTGACTGATTAACGCGTTTTTTAGGATTTAAGGGCTGGTGCCTGGCAAGACGTGGTAGTGGAAGAATTTGATTTTTAACCAAATAAGTTTGGGTCATCGAGGATAACTATCGCGCGTTTGAGTGCTTGTTTCCAATAGCATTTTGTGATGGTCGCTTGAACTCAGTGGGCTGCAGGGATTTACCTCGAGGTTTTCCTGAATATCGAACTGGTCGTAGGGATCGAGAAACCTAATTCCCTCAAATTCCTCGCACATTAAGGAGCACGTCAACGCCGCCCGAAACGTTGAAGTCTCCTCTGCTATGAATTCCGTAGAGCACTACGGAACGTCTACCGAGCTGACGCGGCGAAGCCACCGCGAAGTTTTTTCACGGCATTAATTGCCTCTTACCTCTTTTTCCCTTTTACAAGACCGCGTTAAACATCCTTCGCTCACGTTATTATTTGCTCATCGCACTTATTTGCTCTCTTCTTGTTCTCGTCAGACAATTACTCGAAGGGCTCGCCCTCGGGGAGCACATCCCGACATCTTGCAGGGATATAAGCCCCGGAAAGGAACCGAAGGCAATGTAGGCCAAAACCTATATCTTGGTCTCTTGGTAATCCTAGGCAGCCCGCGTCCCCAGGCGGGTCTCTCTACAAGGCGGAGCAGCGCCTCAATCGCAAGTTGAACGCTTGTTCAGCCTTGAAGTATGCCCAACTATTATCGGGATCTGATCTCGCTCTCTCCCGCGAGCGCCTGGCCGCCACCATCCGCCCATCATACTCATGGCGATCCAGCGCGGTGGATAGACTTTTGTTTAAACGGTTAGTGGTAAGCCCACATGGCTTTCGTGACCTGGTTTGCACCACGAACATATTCGACGACAGGTAAAAGTTTGGCCTTCCCTTAAGCTCGAACTCCACGAACGCTGCCTTGTTTCTTCCCTCCCCCTTTAATTTGAAACCCTTTGACCACTTTATCCTTTGCCAACGGCTCTTCACGAAGTTCATGCTCTCTGACTCCGCTGTCCAAACGTATGCTCCTTCTTCCGGATAGGCCGTGATCAGGGCTCCATCGTCATCGTATGTGGCCTCTGCTTTCGGGTCGGGCAGCTTTTCTCCTCTTGACGTCATTTCGTGAAAAGTCTTAAGCGTTGAAAGAAGTCTGTCTCTGTCCTGCAGGCTGTGATCGGAGTTCGGAAGGTAGAGTATCCTCTTCTCCCCTAGCAATCTGTCGTAGTAGAACTGGTCGGCGTTTATGGCCCAAAATTGGTCATTTGCCCCGTTAATTATCAGCTTTGGCATCGTTATCCGGTCCAAATAGGTGAAGGGATCGATGAGCCTAACCGCCTCAAGCGCCACCTTATCTCCTTTTAATAGTAGGTCGAACAGGCCTCTTTGATAGTAGTCCTTGAGCTCAGGGCTGAAACTTCCCAAGAGCTTTACTTGGTTTCTTACTTGCTCTGGTACGTTCAGGTTGTTGTAGACCATGGGAGCTATGGCCTTTACCCGGCCGTCAACGGCTGATGTCAGCCACGTCGTCCATCCCCTTTTGGATGCCCCAGTTACCGTGTATCCCTTAAGGGATATCCCTTTCTTGGAGAAGTAATCTGATACCGCATCCATTGCCCTAACCGCGCTTTTCGTCATGGGGAAAAGGAGAAGCCACTCTGGATCGCCGCTCTCGACAAACTTGCCGACCGTATAAGATATTATCTCATCTTCGACCATTCCCTGATAGGGCTGATTTGGCACGTCGAAGAGAACGGCAACGGGCGAACCAGTCGTCTCGGCAATCCAGCGCACCGCGTTTAACTCACCTGATTGATTACTCAGGTATTCCAGCTTGCCCGAATAACTTCCCGTTATGTAGAGGAGCGCTTGGTCGGATGTTATGGATGAAGGAGTTACAATGAGGACGGTGTGCTTCCAGGTAATGCCCTTCCAAACTTGAGATATGAGCTCGATCCGGGTTAAGTCGCGAATTGTTTCTCTCACGGTATAATCAAATATATCGTTTTTCTTCACGAAATCGTCAAGTTCCATAAGATCATCATGGTGATCACTTTAAAGCTTACTTAGCTATTTCTTGGCCCGATCTCGCGCTTTGCTCAAATGAGATCAGAAAGCTTTTCGTTGGCCTCAGGGTCATTCATGGCGTCACGGTCTTCTAATGAAGTAACCACGCCAGTTCCAGCGCAATCTATCCGCACGCGAGGTCATCATGGGGCTCGAGGCTAGGGCGCCGGACATGCACAGACCTCGGTCACGCAATTCACGACTTGAATTGTCCAGTCTCCTAAGGCGGCCCCTCTACAGCGACATCCGATTGCACAAGGCAAATTGCGGTGATAAACTGCCCTATCCTTACGGGCAGGGATTTGGGTTTTCCGCGGGGGCGAAGCGTCCGAATTTTTCCTGGGGTTACGTGAGCGGCCCGAACCCGTCGTTAGGCAAACTATTTACGGTCAAGTTAAGACCACGGTCGAGCACCCGTGCTGCCACGACGCCTTTGACGTCGGGAACCTTCAAAAAAGATTTTTGCGGAGGCTGAAGTGGTTTTTATATCGCTAACGGATGCGATCTCGCCGATAAAAAACGAACGCAACAACGTCACACGTCTTCGCTAAACGCGCCGTAACGTAAGGCTTCTTTTGGGGCTCCGTTGAAGTTATATAAGCTTAATAGTTTCAAGACGGGATCAATAAATGATCGAAGTCTCCAACGTAACCGTCAACTACGGCAAGGTCAAGGCCCTCGACTCAGCCAGCTTCAAGGTCCCTGATGGGAGAGTGGTTGGCTTCGTGGGAGTGAACGGCGCGGGTAAGACAACCACAATCAAGGTGGCCTGTGGCGTCCTTAGGCCGACCTCGGGGACCGTCCTGATCGACGGCCTAGACGTGGTCAAGCAGAAGGCCCAAGCATCCAGAAGCATAGGGTGGGTGCCCGAACTGCCAACCTACGAGCAGGGGGTCAGGGCCATGGATTACTTCGTTTACTTGGCCGGCTACTATGGTCTTTCGGGAACTGAAGCGAAGAGGGTGGGTCAAGATCTCTTCCAGCAGCTCGGTCTGCTGGAGAGCTCCAACAAGAAGCTGAAGGATTACTCTCAAGGGATGAAGAAGAGGTTTGCGCTAGCAGTTTCGCTACTGAATGACCCCCACAACTTCTTAATGGATGAGGTTATGAACGGCCTGGACCCCCAAGGCATAGCTTTCTTCAGGGATAAGACCGTGGAGTTCAGGAAGCAGGGAAAGGCCGTCCTCTTTTCCTCGCACATACTTTCAGAGGTCCAGAGCATAGCGGACGAGGTCGTTTTCATACACAAGGGAAGGGTCCTGGCAGTCAAGGGCATTGATGAGATCCTGTCCCTTGTGCAGACTTCAGGTGTGAGGGTGTCAGTTTCCAACCCAGACGCCCATCTGAAGGACATACTTTCTTCTTATGGGGAGGTCAAGGAGCTCGGGAAGGGCAGCTACGAGGTCGAGGGTATTAAGATCAACCCCGAGGACCTGAATTCGGTGCTCGTCCAACAGGGTTACAAGGTCTCAGGGATCGAGAGGGTAACCGGGAACCTTGAGTCCTACTTCTTCAAGCTCATAGGTGAGCAACCATGACTAACGGCGTGCTCTACGACTTCAGGCGTTCCCTCTTCAGGCCTTCGCTGATAGTGCTTGTGATTCTCTTCGTGGCGGCCGGCGTGGGCATAGCTTACCTCGACATTTCCACCATGGGCATCAGCCAGCCGAGCTATTACGTGGTTTACGGGTACTCTGGGGCAGCTGAGGCCAACGGCTCGCAGGAGCTACTGGGCTACCTCTTCAACCAGCAGGGCACTGGCTTAGGAGGGGCCACCTTATACCTCACGGATGGTAAGGCCGTCACAAACTCCAGCGGTTACTTCCACTGGGAAAGCTCGCCGACACAACCCCTGATGATTGGCGCGCCAGTGACGTTCAGCTTTCGCGGCTCTAATCACACGGCCAGCGCTGGCTTCGATGCGATCGTGGGAATCAACCTCGCCTCTCACTCGGCCATATTCATCGTTGGGGCAAGGCCCGGCCTCTCCATATATTTCAAGCAGTCGAAGAGCTTTCCCTCCGTGACGAGCAACAGTCCCAGCGAGTACGCAAAGATGACGGACTTGGGGGTCGCAACGTCTCCCATCTTCCGTCACGTCATTGCCCTTAACGCCAGTCTCCCGTTTGTTTCTTACGCCGAGGTGAACTCCACCACTGGTCTCGTGCTTACGTCTGGCTCGAACGAGATCTATCAGCTCCTTATGCCGACGGGCTATGCCCCCGTCCTATTTAACTCAGCGACCATCTTCGCTGAGTTCTTCCCGATAATGGCTTTCTACCTCGTTTACGCCATGTTCGTCAGCCCTAGGGCAACCGGAGCGCTGGAGTTCATACTCGCGCGTCCAGTCACGAAGCGGGGCTTGTTTACCGCCAGGTACCTGGGGGGCGCGCTCACGCTCCTGGTATCGGCGGGCATTGTTGCCGCCGCTCTTGGGCTAACTGTGGCGTTTCTCCTGGGGGTCCAGCCGACTTATTCAGACATTGGACTGATCTTCGCCGGCCTTTCCGTTGAGTTGCTGGCCTTTTTCTCCCTCTCTTTCCTCATAGGGACGTGGGTCAGAGGGACAGGGCCTTACCTTGGGATATCCATAGCGGCCTTCATATTCTTCTTCATGGGTATATTCGACCTGATCGTGCTCCTTGAGAACTTGCCAAACCTCTACTACCTAGACCCTCGCGGGCTCTACGACATGATAGCAAGCTTTGGCACCTCTTCTAATACGTCTCTGTTGTTCCCCTACTCCAGCCCCCTGACGGTGGGCGTTGCAGCGGTCCTCTGGATAGTTCTCCCACTGCTCGGTGCGATGATCTCCTACGAAAAGCAGAGGGTTGCGGGAATGAGAAGTCC